>Ga0233425_10002961_pt1 | contig 32049 bp, 23 predicted proteins | sample Watercolumn_Towu_2_FD_181712 | JGI IMG/M metagenome (GOLD analysis project Ga0233425, IMG submission 181712) | Freshwater microbial communities from Lake Towuti, South Sulawesi, Indonesia - Watercolumn_Towuti2014_140_MG | ecosystem: Environmental > Aquatic > Freshwater > Lake | place... | reverse complement strand
CCCGATCACGCACGGCAAGCACGCCTCGGCCGTGGCCCTGGTCACGGGGCACGAGCGAACCGGCCACGCGCCCCTGGATTACGCCGCGTTGGCCGGCTTTCCCGGCACGCTGGTTTTCTACATGGGCATCGCCAGCGCGGCCGAGTGGAGCGGCACGCTCATCGAGCACGGCAAGCCGGCCGACACGCCGGTGGCCATCGTCCGCCGCTGTACGTGGCCCGACCAGGAGACGATCCACTGCACGCTCGCCGACGTGGCCGAAGTGATTGCCCGGCGGAAGCTGCGGCCGCCGGCCGTGATCGTGGTGGGCGACGTGGTGGGCCTCGCGCCGGCCGTCTCGTGGTTCGCCGCGCGGCCGCTGTTCGGCGTGCGCGTGATGGTCACACGCCCGCTCGGCGAGCCCCGGGCGTCAGCCGGGGGATGGCCTCCGTCTGATGCGCCGAACATCCCCGGGCTGACGCCCGGGGCTCGCCAAGAGGAGCTGCGCGACGAACTCTCCTCGCTCGGGGCCGAGGTCTTCGTGCAGCCGGCGATCCGCATTTCCGATCCGCCCGACTGGCGGCCCGTCGACGCGGCCATCGCCCGGCTCGACGAGTTTGATTGGCTGGTGTTTTCCAGCAGCAACGGGGTACGGTATTTCGTCGAACGGGTGCTGGGCGACGGCAGTAGCCGTTCGCGCGCCCCTACAGTCGCCTTTCGCTCCGCGAAAGCAGCGGAAGCAACGCCGCTTTCGCGGAGCGAAAGGCGACAATCCGACATCCGCCGTTTCGGGCACGTCAAACTGGCGGCCATCGGCCCGGGTACGGCCGAGGAACTCGCGCTGTATCATCTGCGGGCGGATGTCGTGCCCGAGCAGTTCCGGGCCGAATCGCTGGCCGAGGCGCTCATTGCGGCTACGCGGACGGGGGCACGACGGGGACAGTCCCCGTTTGCACAACGCGAAGAGGCGGATCAACGCGAACCGCAGCAAACGGGGACAGCCCCCAACGTGGCGCAGGAAAGGGGACAGGCCCCGTTTGTGTCAAACACCCTGCGGGCCGCTGCGCGGCAAACGGGGCCAGTCCCCCCGCCGCGTTTCCTCCTGCTCCGCGCCAGCCGCGGGCGGGAAGTGCTGGCCGAGCGGTTGACGGCCGCGGGGGGCATTGTCGAACAGGTCGTCGTCTATTCCAATACGGATGTGACCACACCCGAGCCGGAAGCGGCGGCCGCACTGCGGGCCGGGCGGATCGACTGGATCACCGTGACCAGCTCGACGATCGCCCGGTCGCTGGTGGCCCTGTTCGGCGCGGACTTGCGGCGGAGCAAGCTGGCGAGCATCAGTCCGATCACCTCGGGCGTACTTCGCGAGTTGGGATTCGAGCCGGCGGTCGAGGCCGCCGAGTATACGATGGCCGGACTGATCGCGGCCATGCGCAGGCAGCACGAGGCACGCCATGTCGCAGACACCTGACGCCCCCTTCCCGCGCCAGCAAGGTATTTCGCTCGACGAACTGGCCGCGGCCTACGCCCAGGCGATGGGCACGGCCATGCCTCCGCCGGAAGAGGCTCGTGGGGCAGGTTGCCAACCCGCCGAAGAAGAGGCCCCTTGGCAACCTACCCCACGTGAAGAGGCCGCCCCGCCGCCGCCGGAGTCGGCCGCCGAATCGTCGCCGGAAGACGACGCCTGCTGTCCGATCGGTCCGCGGTCGATCCTCGAGGCGATGCTTTTCGTGGGCGATCCGGCCGGCCAGCCGCTGTCACCCGCCCGGGCCGCCGAGTTCATGCGCGGCGTCGAAGCGGACGAGATCCCGGGGCTGGTCGAAGAGTTGAACCAGCGATATGCGGTCAGCGGCGCGCCGTATCAGGTGCTGAGCGAGAAGGGGGGCTACCGCATGACGCTCCGTCAGTCGTTTCATGGCCTGCGCGACCAGTTCTACGGCCGCGTGCGCGAGGCCCGGCTCTCACTGGCAGCGGTGGACGTGCTCTCGATCGTGGCCTACCGCCAGCCGTTGACGGCCGACGAAGTCAGCCGGCTCCGCGACAAACCAAGCGGGCACGTCCTGGCCCAGTTGGTCCACCGCGGGCTGTTGCGCATCGAGCGGACTACCACCCCCCGCCGCACTGCCCACTACCACACCACCGACCGCTTCCTGGAACTCTTCGGGCTGAGCAGCCTCGCCGATTTGCCGCAGAGCGAGGAGTTGGGGTGAGGCTGCGGCCACTTCATTCAACTACGCAACGTCTTGTGTGGCAATAGGTTGCGTCCATTCCCCCGGCGTGCGCAGACACCTGCCGCGAGCCTTGGTAGAATTAAGCGTTCTGAGTGGCCGGTCGCGTTCGACTGGCGATTTCTGGGGGCCCTTCAGGCGCTGTGTATGTCTGCTGAGGATTTGCTCGCCGAGCTGCGCGGTGCGGTGCCGATGGTAGCCCCATCGCTATTGGCGTGCGATTTCGGCGATCTGGCCGGCGAGATTCACCGCGTTGAAGACGCCGGCGCGCAGATTCTACACCTGGACATCATGGACGGCCATTTTGTGCCGAACATCAGCTTCGGCATCCCGGTCGTTGCGGCCGCGCGGCGGGCGACGAGGCTCCCGCTCGACGTGCATCTGATGATCTCCGAGCCGGGCCGCTACTTGCGGGCGTTCCGCGAGGCGGGGGCCGACCTGCTGACGATCCACATCGAGACCGCGCCCGATCCCCTGTTGCTGCTGGCCGAGATTCGCGCCCTGGGGGCGTTGGCGGGGCTGACGCTCAATCCGCCCACGCCCGTGGAAACGCTGGCCAACTACCTCAACCACTGCGACCTGGTGTTGGTGATGAGCGTGATGGCCGGGTTCGGCGGCCAGCACTTCGAGCCCGTGGCGTTGGAGAAGCTCCGGCGGCTGCGGGCGTTGACCGGCGGGAGCGTGCTGCTGTCGGTCGACGGCGGCGTCAACCTTCAGACCGTCGGTGCGTGCGCCGAGGCCGGGGCCGATCTTCTCGTCGCCGGCACGGCCCTATTTTCCCAAGACGACTACGGCCGGTTCATCGGGCAGATGACCGACCGCGCGAGAGCTGCCAAGAACGTGCAGGTTTAGATATGCTACAGATTGTGCTCATCCGCCCCGGATGCACCGACTACGACGAGCAGGAACGGATCCAAGGGACGCTCGACATGCCGCTGAACGAGCAGGGCCGCGCCGAAGTGGCCCGCCTGATCGACGAAGTGCGGGCGAAAGGCATCGAACAAGTCTACGCGCCGGCCAGCGAGCCGGCCGAAGAGACGGGCCGCGAATTGGCCAAGGCACTGGATGTCAAGTTCCGCAAGATCGAGCGGCTGGCGAACCTCGACTTCGGGTTGTGGCAGGGGATGCTTGTCGACGACGTGCGCCACAAGCAGCCGAAGGTCTACCGCCAGTGGCAAGAGCAGCCCGAAAACGTCTGCCCGCCGCAGGGCGAGATGCTCAGCGATGCCGACGAGCGGGTCCGCACGGCCATGCAGAAGTTGCTCAAGCGGCACAAGGAGGGTATCATCGCCGTGGTCCTGCCCGAGCCGCTACTGAGCCTCGCGCGGCGCTTCGTCACCCACGGCGAATTGGGCGACCTTTGGAAGCCCGCCCTAGCTCCCGGCGGTTGGGAACTGCTGCAAGTTGAACCGGAGGCCGCACCGACGGCGTAGATCTGAACCCCAATCCCCAATCCCTTCTCCCTGATGGCCGCCACCCCCGATACGAACAGCTGGAAGAACATGCTCAAGCGTCCCAAGCGGGGCGTACCGGAGGGGCTCTGGCGCCGTTGTCCGGGCTGCGAGCAGACGATCTTCCGCAAGGAGGCCGAGAAGCGGCTCGGTGTGTGTCCCGAGTGCGACTATCACTGGTACGTGCCCGCGCGGGAACGCATCGTGCAGGTGCTCGACGAAGGGACGTTCGAGGAATGGGACGAGCATCTCGAACCGACCGATCCGTTGGAGTTCGTCGACAAGGTTCCTTACGCCAAGAAACTCAAGGACGAGCAGAACCGCACCGGGCTCCGCGATGCGGCCGTAGTGGGCACGGGCATGATCCGCGCCCGCCGCGTGGCCTTCGGCGTCACCGATTCGGCCTTCATGATGGGGAGCATGGGCTCGGTCGTCGGCGAGAAACTCACCCGCACCATCGAGCGCGCGACTGAGCAAGGGCTGCCGCTGATCATCATTTCCGGTTCCGGCGGCGGGGCCCGCATGCACGAAGGCATCCTCTCGCTGATGCAGATGGCCAAGGTCTCGGCCGCGCTGGCCCGCTTCGACACGGCCGGCGGGCTGTTCATTTCGGTGTTGACGAATCCCACGATGGGCGGCGTGGCCGCCAGCTTCGCCTCGCTGGGCGACGTGGTCTTCGCCGAGCCCAAGGCGCTGATCGGCTTTGCCGGCCCGCGGACCATCAAGGCCACCATCCGTATCGAGTTGCCCAAGGGGTTCCAGACCAGCGAGTTCCTGCTCGAGCACGGGTTCATCGACCGCATCGTGCGGCGGCAGGATCTCAAGAGCGAAATCGCCCGCACCATCGACTACTGCGAGAAATAACGGGCGACTCCGCATGGGCCTCCTCGACCGCTTCAAAACGCTCGTTTCCGGCGGACGGCTAAACGTCTCGTCGCGCTTCGCGCTGCTGCGCGAGGCGATCTCCGGCACGATGTCGAAGTTCTACATGGCCAAGGATCTGAAGACGGGCCGGATCGTCGGCCTGAAGATCCAGGACGCGGCCAAAACGGCCCAAATCGAGGCCCGCTACAAGGGACTCAAGAAGCCGTCGGAAGGCGAGATCGGCATGTTGCTCAGGCACCCGCACATCGTCGAAACCTACGAACACGGCACAACCACCGACGGCGCGGCGTACATCGTGATGGAGTATCTGGAAGGCGCGGGCCTGAACTCGCTGATCGTCGCCCGCGACCAGCACCTCGACGGCCGGCGGTTGACGTTCCTCCGCCAGACGGCCGAGGCGATCGCCGCGGTCCACGCAGCCGGCTTCATTCACCGCGACATCTGCCCGCGGAACCTCCTACTTACCGGTGACGGCCAGAACGTGAAGCTCACCGACTTCGGGTTGACCGTGCCCGCCACCAAGCCGTTCATGCAGCCAGGGAACCGCACGGGCACGCCGAACTACATGGCCCCGGAGATCGTTCGCCGGCGGCCCACCGACCAGCGGCTCGACGTGTTCGCCTTCGGCGTGACGGCCTACGAGATTTGCACGTTCGAGTTGCCTTGGCACTCGGGCGCGACGGGCTTGGCGGCCATGAGCCACGACCGGCCGCCTACCGACATCCGCCAGTACCGCCCGAAGATCAATCCCATCCTCGCCAAGGCCATCCACGCCTGCATCGAACCCGACGTCGAGAAGCGTTGCCCGACCATGCAGCGGTTCTTGCAGGCGATCAAGGACGTCAAGGAGGAAGGCGGCTGGGCGTAAGCGTTCTCCTCACGCTCTGCGTGAGGGCCATCACGCGGAGCAGCGGGTGGCATGCTCTCGCAACGCGCAGCGCTGCGTGAGCATGATGCCGCATTGCATGGCTACCGCGGCTGCGCCGCGTGAAGCCATGCCACCCTCCGTGTTTATCGCGCGGAGCGTGAGGAGTACGGCGCTACTTCCCCTTCTCATTCTTCCCATACCACGACCGCAACAATTGTTCGCGGTCAGTTGGCGTCTTACTGCGCGCGTGGTCTTTCGGGTCGGGGCCGTGCTCGACGCTCCAGCCGTCCCACTCGCGGAAGGCGTGATAGGCCCAGTCCCAATTGTTCTCTTCGCAGATGTCGATCACGTCGCGGAGATAGTTGTAGGCGCTCTTGCCGGGCGCCCAGCGGATCGCGGAGAACTCGCCGATGTAGATGTGGACGCCATAGTCCCGCTGGTAGTCGATGGCCGGCTGCAATGCCTTGCGGAGTTGCTCCTTGTCGTAGAACTTGCCCGCGATCTTGCCCGGGTATTCGAGCCCCTTCGGGTTCTCGTACACGCCCTGGTGGGTGAACTGGTGCGGGATGTACATGTGGACGCTGTAGACCACGCCCGGCACGTCGAGCGGATCGAACCAATCGAGCGATGCCGGGCTGCCCCACGGCGCCGGCTCGATGACGATCGCGTGATCGGGGTCGATCGCGCGGACCGCCTTGGCGGTCTTCGCGGCCAGCGCGTGCCAATCCATCAGCTCCGCCGACACCACGCCCTCGACCGGCTCGTTCACCAGGTCGTAGCCCCACACGGTCTTGTTGCCGCGGTAGCGGCGGGCGATCTTGTCCCAGACTTTGAGGAACGCTTCCTGGAACCGCTGCTCGTGAAACATCTGGCATTCGCTCGCCGCGTTGCGCCCGCCGGGCGGCGTGTGCAAGTCGATGAGCACCTTGATGCCCAACTCCTCGCACACCGGCAGCAATCCGTCGAGGTGCTTCAGGGCCGATTCGAGCCAGGCGTCGTAGGCCGTCAGGTCGCCCTTGTCGGCCGGGCTGTGCGGAAATCCGCCCCAAAGCAACTGCCAGCGGACGTGATTGGCCTTCCACTGGCCGCCCAGCACGCGAAGGTCCTCGGCCTTCACGTTCGGGCTGATCATCGCGCCGCGGAGCCGCGGCAGGTCGTGACCCTTGTAGACTGTGGCTCCCGGCTTCGCAGTCGGCGCCCGCCGCCGCGAGCCGACAATCGACACCTTAATGTCGTCGAACCAGGCTTTGCCGGTGGTGGCCTCCAGGCCGAGCACGAGCCATGCCTCGGTCGCATCGGCCGGCACTTCGGCCACGAACCGCAGCGGCTTCCAGTCGAATGTGCCGAAGACGGCATTCTGCTGCGACCACTGTTGCCCGCCGGGTGCAACGGTGTTCAACATGCACTTCACGCCGTTCCACGGCTGCGGCGGCTTGGCCACGTCTTGGGCCTTGGCCAACGCCTCGACGGCCACGCGTTTGCCGCGAAGCTTCTCGACGGGCAGGGCCGTGCGAATGGTCGCGTAGCCCGCCCCGTCCTTGGCCGGCCGCTCGATCTCGACCGCTTGCGACCCGCCGCGCCCCGGCACGAGTTGCACGCGCTGGCCCTTGACGTCGCTCCACGATTGCAGGGCGTTCTCTGCTTCAAAGTCGGTTTGATAGATCATCTCGCCTTGCTGTTCGGCGGCCTGGAGCAGCGGAGCCAGTGCCAGAAGCAGCACCAGCAGACTCCAAAGCAGCTTCACTCGTTTCACAGCCGACAACAGGCAATCAGACATGGGACGATCTCCACGCGCGGGCAAAGGGCTGACGCGGCCACGGCACGGACGGTCAAGATAGACTGCGGCCATGCGCCGTGCAAGTCGGCGCACAAATCTCCGTCGTGCGGCGCACACGATCGGGAAATCCCCGTCGCGCACGGACACCCCCCCGCTTGACCGCGGCGGCACGCGGGCGTATTCTTACCCCATACGTATTTCGCGGCCGCTGGGGCCCTGCTGGAACGCTCTTCTTACAAGGGGTTACGCCATGAAGGGGAATGAGAAACTCATCGCCAAGTTGGACGGGCTGCTGGCCGACGAATTGACGGCCGTCAACCAGTACATGGTCCACTCCGAGATGTGCGCCAACTGGGGTTACGAATATCTGCACGAGAAGATCGAGAAGCGGGCCATCGAGGAGATGAAGCACGCCGAGAAGCTCATTGCCCGCATCATCTTCCTGGAGGGCGCGCCCACGGTCAGCAAGCTCAACGCGGTGCATATCGGCGCCGACGTCCACAAGCAGATACAGAACGACCTGGCGGCCGAAATGGTGGCCGTGCGGAACTACAACGAGGCCATCCACGTGGCCGACGAAGTCAACGACGCCGCCACGCGGACGCTGCTCGAAGAGATCACCCGCGACGAGGACCGCCACGTCGATTGGCTCGAGGAGCAACTCGATCAGATCGCGCAGATGGGCGTGGCCGTGTACCTGTCGGCAAAGGTCCGCGAATAGCCCCGCGGCGACGTGGACACCGCTTTGGACTGCGGCGATCTGTGGCCGCTTTGAGTCACCCCGCCAATCTGGTGGTGCTGCATCGTCGGGGGTCGCGATTTCATTGGGGTGGCAGTTGCGCTGCTACGCTCTGCCAACACGGCAAATCTACAGGTGGCCGTACAACTGCCACCCCAACGAAGAGGACTTTGCCGTCCTCCTACGCGGCGCGCTAGCTCGACAGGCTCGCTGCCGGTTGTTACCATAAAAGGGATACGGCAATTTCGCCTCGGGCGGAGTCGGGTCGTGGTCTGTACTGAAGAACTCACGCAGCGAATCGTGCGCCTCGGCCTCTGGGACAACGGCTCCCGGGAGGTTCCCGCATGAGCAATCGCGACGACGCCGGCGAAACCCAGTCGCTCGGTGCGGCCGCCGAACAGATCGACCAAGTTTGCGACCGCTTCGAGGCCGATTGGCGTTCGGGAAAGCAACCGCGGATCGAAGACGCCCTGCTGCAAGGCCCGCACTTCGCGCGCAACAACCTCTTCCGCGAACTGCTGGAGATCGAAGTCGAGGTCCGCCAGCAGGGCGGCGAGACGCTGGCCGCCGACCAGTACCGTGGCCGCTTCCCCGAGTTCGGCGAGGTGATCGACACGGTATTCGCCAAGGCGGCCGGCCCCAAACGCCTGGGCGACTACGAACTGCTCGAAGAACTGGGCAAGGGCGGCATGGGCGTGGTGTACCGCGCCCGGCACGTGCTCTTGAACCAAACCGTGGCCCTGAAGTTGCTGCCCGAACGGTTCCTCAACGAGCCGCAGGCCATCTCGCGGTTCCGCCGGGAGATGCAATCGATCGGCGGACTGGACCATCCGAACATCGTCCGCGCGCACAATGCCGGCGAGGCCGACCGGCAGCACTTTCTGGTGATGGAGTACGTCGACGGCATCAACCTGCAGCAACTGGTGATCGACTACGGCCCGCTGCCCGTGGGCGCGGCCTGCGAAATGATCCGCCAGGCCGCGTTGGGATTGCAGCACGCGCACGAGCACGGGCTGGTGCATCGCGACGTCAAGCCGGCCAACCTGATGCTCAACCGCCGCGGCACCGTGAAGATCCTCGACCTGGGGCTCGCGCGCCTGCACGCCAGCCAGCTCAGCCAGGGGCTCACGCAAGAAGGCATCCCCATGGGCACCGTCGATTACATGGCGCCCGAGCAGTGGGAGGATTCGAGCAGGGTCGACATCCGCGCCGACATCTACAGCCTCGGCTGCACGCTGTTCCATCTCGTCGCCGGCCAGGCTCCCTACGCCGACACGACCTACGACACGAACCGCAAGAAGCTCATGGCGCACACGGTGGCGCCGATCCCGATCGTGTCTCAGCGCCGCGAGGACGCGCCGGAGGAACTCGACGACGTGTTGGGGTTGATGATGGCCAAGGAACCGCACGAGCGGTTCGAGACGCCGACCGAAGTGGCCGAGGCCCTCGAACCGTTCGCCGACGCGGCCGAGATCGACGCGATCGTTGCCGCCGTTATGGCGCGGCCCGCGGCCGGAGCGGTCTCCGATGCGGGCATCAAGAACTCGAACGTCGACACCGCGAAGCGCCTCCGCCGCGACTCGGCGGTGTCGAAGAAACCCAGCAGCCGGCTGCTGCGTTCGCCGCCGCGGCGGCCTTGGTATCGCGTGCGGCCGGCGGTGTGGGCGGGAGCGGGCGCGTCGCTCGCGCTGTTGTTGTTGGCGTGGCTGCTCTGGCCGTCGCCCGCGCCTCCCGAACGCAAACACCTGCAGACCGAAGTGGCGCTGCTGCCGAGCCTCAACGGCGGCTGGTGGGCCGACGAGATGCCCTGGCTGACGCCCTTCGTCCGCAGGGCGATTATCGACGCGATGGAGAAGAACCGCACCTATCGGAAGATGGCGAACGGGGCGGCCGATTCCCGCGGGCTGTTGGTCGATCCAAACGTGCCGGCCGTGCATCAGCGGCTACGCGACTGGATCGAGCAGATCCGCCAGAAGCCCGGGGCGCTGACGCCGCGGCAAGAGGCGCTGTCGGCCGAATTGCGGGCCCTGGCCGAAGACGATCTGACCGACGCCGAGCTCCGCGAGCAACTGCTCTCCAGCGTGGAGGCTTTCTGCCGCGACGCCGGCGACGTCGAGTCGTGGGCCGCCGAGGACGTGCATGCCTTGGCCGTCCTGGAACACAAACTGGTGGCGCTGGGCCCCGACGCGAAACTTGCCGACAAGGCCAAGACGCAGTACGTCGAGCGCTGGGCGACGGCGGCGCGCGCACACTACGACCTGGCACGCGACAAGTACGGCGAGTCGGCCGGCCAGGCGACCGCGCTCGGGCGGCTGTGCCTCTCCGACGCCGCACAACTCCACTACCTGTACCTCGGCGGCCGCGACGACGCCGCGGTGCGCTACAAGCGCGAGGTCAAGCCGCGTTTCGAGCAGGCCATCGCCGACATGGAGGGCAACGGCGCGGTCCTCTTCCGCGCCGACGTGTTGATCAATCAGGGCATGGCGGCCCACGACGCCGTGGAATACAAGGACTGCGATCACGCCCTGATGACGGCCAAGGACTTGCTGGCCAAGAGCGATGTGGGCAAGCGGAATCATCCGCTTCTGGCCTTCGTCGACGAGCGCTACGCCTGGGCCCTGGTCGACCGCTGGATCATAGGCGACGCCGCCACGCGGTTCAGCGACGCCCTGCACATCCGCGAAGACAATCTCAAGAACGGCAACGACGCAGCCCAGATCCACGTATTCCACGACCGGCACGGCAAGGCCATCGTGCAGCGCTACCGGGGCGACGTGGCCGGCGCGCGGCGGGAGTTCGAGACGCTGCTGACCGGCGAGACCGGCATCAAGCAGGCCCTCCGCAACGCGGCCGGACGCCGCGGCGGCACGACGCAACGCTATCTCCGCGACCTCCGCGAGCGGCTCTACAACTCCTCGGAGCGCTACGGCGATTGCTATCTCTACCAGGGCGTGGCCTCGGTGCCCAACGCGGCCGAGTTGGGCAAGGCCTGCACTCTCTACGAGCAGGCCCAACGCGAAGCCGAAGACCCGCGCGTCAAGACCGCCATGACCTTCAAGTGGGCGATCGCCTTGGCCCTGGGCGGGAATACCGAAGCGGCCGCCGAGAAAGTCAAGACGGCGCGACGCGACATGCTGGTGCAGATGGGCGTCGAAGATGAACGCGGGCAGTTGCTCCGCCAGGTGGCCGAGGCCGTGCTCCTGACCGACAAGGATCCCGAGGCCGGCCATCAGGCGCTCAGCAAGTTCCTCAGCCAGTGCAAGGACGGCTCGATTGCCACCGACTGGAAGCGCCGCGAGACGTTGGAGCTGCAGTTCTTCTGCGCCGAATTGCTGATCAGCTCCGAGTTGGCCAGCAAAGAGCCGCAGGCCGCCCGAGAGCACGTGCAGAAGTATCTCAAGGACTTGACGGGGGCCTTGCCGGCCGAGCAGATGTTGAAGTTCCTGTGGCGCTTCTACGACTTGGCGATCCGCGCCCTCGGCACGAGCGACGCCCAGGAGGTCTTGTACTACGTGCGCGAGGCCCACGGCCGCCCGCAACTGAAGCCCGGCGAAACGCTCTTGGCGTTCCACTTCAGCGAGGACCAGGGGATCGTCGTCGTGCGGCTGCCCGGGGAAGAGAAGGGCGCGGTGATTCCGTTGACCGACGCCGAGGGAAAGCCCTACGGACGTCAGCGGGTGAAGAACGACGCCCTGGCCGGCACCGTGCTGGAGCCGCCCGTCAAACTCGTCGAGGCCCTGAAGAACCGTCCCAACGACGGCAAGATCCAGTGGCTGTGGTCCGACGAGGGCTGCTTCCCCGACGTCGAACGCGCGTTGGCCGACAAGGCCGATTGGCCGTTCGGCGACCGCCTGGGTGTTCGGCCTTGACGCGTTCGGGCGGCAACGATACTCTCCGCGGCCTGACACAACACGGTCCCCGTGCGCGCCGATCCATGAAGATGCGTCATTTCTTGCCCTTGCTAGCGATGCTGGCCTGCGGCACGGCCGTTTTCGGCCAGGACGGTCTGCGGGGGTTGCCTGGGCCGGGCGACATGCGGCCGCCTGCTGCGGGCGGTTACGACCGCCCGATCCGCCTGCCGCCCATCGAATACCGGCCGACCGCGGCCGAACCGCGCATCGCTACGCCGGCCGAAGAGATGCTCGGACATCCGGCCTCAACGCCGACGTGCGATCCGGCGGCGCTTGGTCCTTCGGCTTGTGCCTTGCTGCAGCCCGGCGCAATCCAATCGAGTTGGTATACGCGCATCGACTACTTCCATTGGAACGAGCGGATCGAGGGGGAGGATTTCGTCAACGAGTACGGCACGCTGCTCGCACTCGGCTACCAGCGGCGCTACGGTCATGAGCGCTACCGCGTGGAACTCTTCGGCGGCACGATGAACTACGTCGGCGCCGTACAAGGAGGCGGACTGGACGGCGTGCCGCTGCGCGGCGACACCGGTTACTTGGGGCTCCGCGGCGAGTACGATTACCTGTTCGAGCCGTCCTGGTGGTCGAACACGAACATCTTCCTCGGCATCGGCGCCCGCTTCTGGGTCCGCGACCTGAAAGACAGCTACACCGACGAGGGTGACCTGGTGTCGGGCTACCTGGAATCCTGGTGGACCATCTATCCGTACTTGGGGCTGGAAACGCACCGCACGTTGGCCAACGGTGCGGTGTTCTACGTATCCGGTCGCCTGGGCTTCACCGCCATGACCTACGAACACGCCACCTGGGGCGACGTCTCGCTGTATCCCAAGGCCGGCATGATTGGGCAAACGGAGTTGGGCGTACGCGGCAAACGCTTCTTCCTGGCAGGCTCGCTCGAGGTGCTTTCCTGGGCCAAGTCGAACGTCGCGCGCGACGCCTATCAACCGGCTTCCCAACTCCTCACGGCCGGACTGCGTACGGGCGTGGTGTTCTAGGCGGCATTTCTTGACACCGTAGGACGGAGTAATAGACCATCCTGCGATGCCCTGGCCCGCCACGCCAACGCGGCAGTGCATTCGCACCACCCGACAGAGCTACGCGACAGAGCCTTGAGAACCGCCCATTTTGCTGGTAGACTGGAATGTTCGGCGGGAACAGAGCGCAAACGGCATGGCACACATCACACCCATCGGCATTGACCTGGGAACCACCTTCTCGGCCGTGGCCTGGGTAGACGAGGCTGGGCGCACGCAGATGCTCCGCAACGCCGAGGCGGAGGTGCTGACCCCGAGCATCGTGTTGTTCAGCGACGCCGAAGTAGTCGTCGGCCGCGATGCGCGCAGCGCTACCATCGCCAATCCCGAACTGGTCGCGGAGTGGGTGAAACGCGACATGGGTTCGCCTTACTACAGCCGGCCGATCCACGGGCAGTATCTCCCGCCCGAGGTGATCCAGGCCTGCATCCTCCGCAAGCTGAAGGCCGACATTTCGCGGCTGCTGACACCCGAGCCGCACGTGGTCATCACCGTGCCGGCGTACTTCGACGAGCCGCGGCGCAAGGCCACGGCCGACGCCGGCGAGATGGCCGGCCTGAAAGTGCTGGACATCGTCAACGAGCCCACGGCCGCGGCGCTGGCCTTCGGCGAAACGCTCGGATACCTGGCGCCGGGAGGCGAGAGCAAGGCCGACATGACGGTCTTGATCTACGACCTCGGCGGCGGCACGTTCGACGTGACGCTGCTGCGGCTCTCGCCGGGCAACATCCGCACCCTGGCCACCGACGGCGACGTGCAACTCGGCGGCCACGACTGGGATCTCCGCGTGCTGGACCATCTGGCCGAGGCCTTCAAGAAGGCGCATCAACTCGACCCGCGCCAAGATCCGCGGACCGCCAACCGCATGCTCAACGCCGTGATCGACGCCAAGCACACGCTGAGCGCCCGGGCGAAGGCGACCGTGCGGGTCGAGTACCAGGGGCGATGCAGCGAGGTGCAACTTACGCGCGAACTGTTCGCCGAACTGACGGCCGACCTGCTGGAACGCACGGCGTACACCACGCGGCAATTGGTTGCCGACGCCCGGCTCGACTGGAAGCAGGTCGACCGCGTGCTCTTGGTGGGCGGATCGACGCGCATGCCGATGGTCGTCGACATGCTGCGGCAGTTGACGGGCAAAGAGCCCGACCGCACGGTGAATCCCGATGAGGCGGTCGCGCGCGGGGCTTCGTTGTATGCGGCGTACTTGCTGGCCAAGCAGGGACACACTGCGGCGGCCGTGGGCTTCGAGGTCAGCAACGTCAACTCGCACAGCCTGGGCATCGAAGGCATCGAGCCCGAAACGCTCCGCAAGATCAACGTGATCCTGATTCCCCGCAACACGCGGCTGCCAGCCAAGTACGCCGAGCGTTTCGTGACCAAGACCGAAAACCAGCGATCGATCGTGATTCAGGTGCTCGAAGGCGAGAGTTCGCTCCCCGGCGATTGCACGGCCATCGGACGCACGGCGATCCGCGATTTGCCCGCAGGATTGCCCAAAGGCTGGCCCATCGAGGTGACGTTCGAGTACGGGGCCAACGGGCGGCTCAACGTCCGCGCGGTGGTGCCGGGCACGCATCACGCGGCGGCGCTGGACTTGGAGCGGTCCTCGGGCATGTCCAGCGCGGGCGTCAGCCGCTGGAAGAACCCGGTGGGCTCGGCCGCCGGCTTCGCCGATTTCGAACGCCTGGTGCAAGAGGCATTGGCCGCGCCCGACGGCGGTTTGCCGGGTATTCCCGGCGGGATGACGCCGGCGGCCAAGACGTTTGACCAGAACGGCGGCGGGATGGGGCAAACGGCACTTCCGCCGCCCGTCCCGGTGCCCGCGGCCACGACGCCGCCCGGCGGTACAAGACCGGGCGAAATCCCCCTGGCAGGCAGCGTTCCGCCCGCATCGCCGCCCGCCGCGCCGGCCCGCGACAATTTGCCCAAGTTGTCCAAGCCCTTCCGCGTTCCGCCCGGGGTCATCGCCTTGATCGGCTACGTCACTTCGGCCATCGTGGGCCTGGGTCTGGGCTGGCTGGTGCTATCGTTTATTAGACCGGACGTGTTCCGTATACCGTGGTAAGCAACACATGACCACCGCTTCGACACCTGCGATCGGCATCGACCTGGGCACGACCTTCTCGGTGATCTCGCGCCTCGACGAACAGGGCCGGCCCGTGACGCTCATCAACGCTGAAGGGGAGCACCTCACGCCGAGTGTAGTGCTCTTCGACAACCAGGAGATCGTGGTCGGCAAGGAGGCCATGAAGGCCCTGGCCACCGAGGCCGAGCACTGCGCCGAGTGCTCGAAACGCGACGTAGGACACCGCGTATTCCATAAGGTGCTCGAAGGCAAGCAGTATCCGCCCGAGGTGATCGAGGCCCTGATCCTCAACAAGCTCCGCAACGACGCGCAACAGCAGGTCGGCCCGTTCAGCAAAGTGGTGATCACCGTGCCGGCGTACTTCGACGAGGTCCGCCGCAAGGCTACGCAGGACGCGGGCTACATGGCCGGCTTCGAGGTCATGGACATCATCAACGAGCCCACGGCCGCGGCCGTGGCCTTCGGCTTCCAGCAGGGCTACCTATCGCCGGACGGGAGCACGCTCGAGCCGCAGCACATCATGGTCTACGACCTCGGCGGCGGCACCTTCGACCTGACGGTGATGCAAATCCGCGGCACCGAGTTCCTGGCCCTGGCCACCGACGGCGACGTCCGCCTGGGCGGCTACGACTGGGATCAGCGCCTGGTCGACCTGGTGGCCGAGCAGTTCATCCGGCAGCACTACGTCGATCCGCGCGAGGATCCCCGCACGGCCGGCAAACTGTGGCGGGAATGCGAAGACGCCAAGCGCACGCTCTCCGCGCGCGCCAAGGTGACGATCCCCTGCGAGTACCGCGGGTTTTCGATGCAGGTCGACGTCACGCGGCAGCAGTTCGAGGAGGCCACGCAGGATCTGCTCGACCGCACGCGGTTCACTACAGTGCAGACGCTCAAGGCGGCGGGCCTGGATTGGCCCGATATCGACCGCGTGCTGTTGGTGGGCGGATCGACCCGGTTGCCGATGGTCCGGGCGATGCTGCAACAGCTTTCGGGCAAGCCGCCCGACGGCTCGGTGGCGGCCGACGAAGCCGTGGCCCACGGCGCGGCCCTGCACGCCGGTCTGCTCTTGGCCAAGCAGCAAGGGCTGCCCGGGACGTTCAAGATCCGCAACGTCAACTCGCACAGCCTGGGCGTGGTGGGCATGGACCCGCAGACCAAACGTCGCCGCAACGGCATCCTCATCCCCCGCAACACGCCCCTGCCGGTGACCAGCAAGCGGACCTTCAAGACCCAAAAGGCCAACCAGCGGTCGATCCTGGTACAGATCGTCGAAGGCGAGAGCCCTTCGGCCGACGACTGCTCGCCGTTGGGCCAGTGTACCGTCCGCAACATCCCGGCCGATCTGCCCGAGAAGTCGCCGGTCAACGTCTACTTCCACTACGAGCCCAACGGGCGGCTGAAGGTCCGCGTCAAGGTGCCGCACGCCGACCGCCAGGTGGAAACCGAAATCGTCCGCGAGAACAGCCTTAGCAAGGAACACATGGACGGCTGGCGGCAGTACATCTGCGGCCAGGCGCCGACCGAGTACCGGTGAAGAAGGACCAAGAGCGAGTGCAGGGAGGACCGTCTTGCAAAAACTGATTGAAGGCATCCATCAGTTCCAACGCGAGAGCTTCCTGCCTTTGCAGGGGCTGTTCGAGCAGTTGGCACACGGTCAGCAGCCTGAAACTCTCTTCATTACCTGCTCCGACTCCCGTATCGATCCGAACCTGCTGACCCGCTCCAAGCCGGGCGACCTGTTCATTCTGCGCAATGCGGGGAATATCGTACCGCCGCACGGCGCGGGCAACGGGGGCGAAGCGGCCACCATCGAGTTCGCCGTCGTCGCTTTGGGCGTCAAGGACATCATTGTCTGTGGACACTCCCATTGCGGCGCCATGCACGGCTTGCTGCAACCGGAACGGGTTGCGACGTTGCCCGCCCTCGCCGCATGGCTGTCCCACGCCGAGATGACCCGCCACATCATGCGCGACAACTACGGCCACCTGGACGGGGATCGTCTGCTGACCGCCGCCGTCGAAGAGAACGTCCTCGTGCAGCTCGAGAATCTGCGCACCCATCCGGCAGTCGGCTCCCGGTTGGTGCGCGGCGACCTGCACTTGCACGGTTGGGTCTACAAGATCGAAACCGGCGAGGTCTTCGCCTACGACGTGGGCAATGGGCAGTTTGCGAAACTTACCGAGTACCACACGCCGATCGGGACCGACGTACGGCAACGGACGACGCGCATCATCTGAGCAGCGCGATCGCGCTCGAACGTATCGCCTCGGGCACTTCCCGAATGCCGCCCAGCACCTTGTGGGCATTGCGGAAGTCGCCGTCCTTGGTCCACTCGCTCAACACAACCAGGCACCGCAGGCCCGCGGCCGTCGCCGCCACCAGGCCCCGCTCGGAATCCTCGACCGCGATGCACTCGGCCGGACGAAGGCCGTGCCGCTCCAAGGCGGTCAAGTAGGCGTCCGGGTGCGGTTTCGACCGCCGGTAATCCCCGTGGGCGACGACGAAATCGAGATACTGCGTCAGCCCGCTCTTGGCGTGGGCGATTTCGAAGTGCTCGCGGCGGCTGCTCGTCACCACGCCCATGCGCACTTGCCCGTGCAAGGATCGCAGCACATCCTCCGCCCCATCGGCCGTGCAGTTCTCCGTTCGGAGGAAGTCGGCGTAGAGCCGATCGCGTTCCGCGCGCAGGCGGGCGATCTCGCCGTCAACCACGCCGCTCTCCGCGGCCAAGGTGAATACGCTTTCGCCCTGCCGCAGCGAAATCTCCTTGAACTGCTCGACCGTCAGGCCGACGCCGACGCCCGCCAGAACGGAGCGGCAGGCCCGAAAGTAGAACCCTTCCGTGTCGACCAACACGCCATCGTTGTCCCAGAGAATGGTGGGCATTGCCGACCTGCTTTACGAACTCTAATGGTACCTCATCCGCCTGCTGCCCCGCCCTGTGTGCCCGGCGAATGATAGTCGGTGTTGCCCAGATATTCCAGCACACCGTCGGCGTGTTCCCAGACCTGATGCATGAAGAGTTCCTTCATCGCGTTGCGCACTACGTTCTTCTGGTCTTTGTTCAGTCCGCCGGGGCTGGTGATCTTGGCGCAGATGGCGTCGTCGCCGCGTTCGAGGCTGGTCAGGGCCCAGCGGGCGGCCAGTTGATAGACCATCAGCCCGATCAGGTGCCGGCCGGCCTCCTGCGTTTCCAGTTTCAACTCGACCAATCGGAATTCGCCCTGCGAGGGGAGTTGGTCGCGGTTGCGCGGGGCGCTAACGAAGCCGGAATTGGTCTTGAGCATCCAGCCTTCGCCGTTGTTTTGCCACAGGGCGGCCAACTTCGCCCGACCACAGATCAGGTAGACGCTGGTGCGATCGAGGCGCTCGGGCCAGTGGTGGACGGGCAGGGCCTCAGTGGTGGACACTTCGGCGTGGGCGACGGCCTCGCTCACGGCCCCATCTTCTGGAGCGGCAAGGGGTGCAGGCTCGGCAATCGTGATCGGAGTGCTGCACTTTGGGCACTGGCGAGTCTGGCCGATCAGACTGGGCTTAGCGTTCAATGTACTCCCGCAACCGGGGCATTGGATGCGAATCACGGGAAAGCCCTCGTGGGAAGGTGCAGTAGGTTATGTCCCAGCATAACACAACCCATACTGGGAGAACAAGTTAGGCGGGACCGGTGTGCCACGGCCGTGTCGGCCGAGTGGGGTCTTCGTTGGGGTGGCAGTCCAACTGCCACCCCAGCAAACGAGGCGCCGGCGCGGCCGAGACGGCCGTGGCACACTGGCGCGCTCCCCTCCGGTTTGCATCGCCACCCGTCCCGTGGTACATTGACCGTTTGCGCCAAGGGTGTCCAACGCCTGTCGGAACTGCGTTTGGGGGCCGGCGGCAGGGTATCGAACCGGGGTTTTCAGACCGTGCATCTGGATCATTTGCCGGGCAGTTTCTTCGGCCCGTCGACGTTCGTTGAATTATTGCGGCATCGTGCCCGATGCCAGCCCACGGATACCGCCTTCACGATCCTGGTCGATGGCGAAGACGAGAAGTTCGACTTGAGCTACGCGGAACTCGATCGCCAGGCCCGGGCGATCGCCGCTTGGCTCGAGTCGCACGACTTGGTGGGGGAACGGGCGCTATTGCTGTATCCCGCGGGGGCCGAGTTTATCGCCGCGTTCTTCGGCTGCCTGTACGCCGGCGTGGTGGCCGTGCCCGTCTATCCGCCGCGGCGGAACCGCTCGCTGGAGCGGATCCAGGCCGTGGCCGACGACGCCGAGGCCAAGGTAGCCCTGACGACCGACGTGGTCTTAAGCCGCGTCGAACCGCTGATCGACGAAACGCCGCATCTCAAGCAACTTACCTGGCTGGCTACCAGCCACATCCCACCGAAGACGGAAGACCAGTGGAGCCAGCCCGACGTACACGGCGACACGCTGGCCTTCCTGCAATACACCTCGGGTTCGACCGGCACGCCCAAGGGGGTGATGCTCAATCACGCCAATCTGGTCCACAATTCGGCCCTGATTTCCTACTGTTTCGAGCACACGCGTTCGGGCGTGGGCGTGTTCTGGCTCCCCAGCTATCACGACATGGGCCTGATCGGCGGCATCCTGCAGCCGATTTACGTCGGGCGGCCGAACGTGCTGATGTCGCCGATGAGCTTCCTGCAGAAGCCGTACCGCTGGCTGTCGGCGATCACGAAGCACCGCGGCAGCACGAGCGGCGGGCCGAACTTCGCCTACGACCTGTGCGTCGAGAAGATCACGCCCGAGCAGCGAAAAACGCTCGACCTGAGCACTTGGAAGATCGCCTTCAACGGGGCCGAACCGGTGCGGGCCGAGACGCTCCGCGCGTTCACCGAGGCCTTCGAGCCGTGCGGCTTCCATCCCCAGGCGTTCTACCCCTGTTACGGCATGGCCGAAGCGACGTTGATCGTCTCCGGCGGCATGGCGTCCGAGTTGCCGATCATCCGCAATTTCGACGCCGCGGCCTTGGCCGATGGGCAGGCCGTCGAGGTGGAACCCGGCGCGGACGGATCGCGGGCCTTGGTCGGCTGCGGTCAGACGATGCGCGACCAAGACGTGGCGATTGCCGATCCGGAAACGCTCGCCACCTGCCCGCCTGGACAGATCGGCGAGATTTGGGCCCGCGGGCCGAGTATCGCCCAGGGCTACTGGCGGCAGCCCGAGGCCACGCAAGCCACCTTCGAGGCCCGCTTGAGCGATACGGGTGAAGGGCCGTTCCTGCGGACCGGCGACCTGGGCTTCATGCTCGACGGCGAACTGTTCGTCACCGGGCGGATCAAGGACTTGATCATCGTCCACGGCGTGAACCACTATCCGCACGACGTCGAGTTGACGATGCAGTCGAGCCATGAGCAGGTGCGGCGCGACGCGGGGGCCGCCATTGCCATCGAGGTCCGCGGCAAGGACGAGTTGGTGTTGATCCAGGAGTTGGAGCGTGGGCGGAACGCCAACCATGCGGAGATCTTTGAGGCCATCCGCCGGGCCGTGGCCTTGGAACACGACCTCCATCCGTACGCCATCTGGTTGCTGAAGCCGGGCAGCATTCCCAAAACCTCCAGCAACAAGATCCAGCGGCACGCCTGCCGCGACGGCTACCTGGACGGCACGCTGGAGGTGGTGGCCAAGTGGTGCGTCACCGACGCCCGCGACGCCGCGCTGCCGGCGTTCGAGGAATCCCGGGGACAGGCGCGCGATCGGTCCGCCATCGGCGCGCCGCCCGCGGCGTCGTCCGCCACCAGCGCCCAGCGGCCGGTGGTCAAGAAGCGGACCATGGACCTGGTGCTCGAGGAAATCCGCCGCGTGGCGAAGGAGCGGGCCGACAACCTCGCGCTCGACACGCCGATCGTCGAGACGGGCATGGATTCGCTGGAACGCATGGAGATCCTGGCGTCGCTGGAAGAGCGCTTCGGCGGCCGTTTGCCCGAGGAGATCCTGCCCGACCTGGAGACCACGCGGCAGGTGGCGGCCGCGGTCGAAAAGTACCTCGGCAGCGAGCCGCGGCCGAAGAGCGAGCGCCCGGCCGACGCCGAGGTTCCGGACGCCGCGTACCGCATCGACCAGTTCCCCGAGTACCTGGCGTTGAAGCAGAACCTCGACTTGCTGGAAAGTTCGGGGTTGGGAAATCCGTACTTCAGCGTCCACCAGGGTGTCACAAGCGATCGCACGGTGATCGGCGGCCGCGAGTTCATCAATTTCTGCAGCTACAACTACTTGGGCATGTCGGGCGATCCGGCCGTGACCGAGGCCGCGAAGCGGGCCGTCGACCGCTACGGCACCAGCACCTCGGCCAGCCGCCTGGTCTCCGGCGAGAAGGCGATCCACGGCGAATTCGAGCGGGAGATGGCCGATTTCCTGGGCGTCGAGGCGTGTCTGGCGTTCGTCGGCGGGCACGCGACCAACGAGACGGTCATCGGTCACCTTGTCGGCCCCGGCGATCTGATCTTGCACGACAGCCTCTCGCACAACAGCATCGTCCAAGGGGCGATCCTCTCGGGTGCGCGGCGGCGAGGTTTCACGCACAACGATTGGGAAGCGGCCGACCGGCTGCTCGAGCAGTTCCGCCACGAGTACCGCCGCGTATTGCTGGTGATCGAGGGCGTGTACAGCATGGACGGCGACATTCCCGAGCTGCCCAAGTTCATTGAGGTCAAGAAGCGGCATAAGACGCTGATGATGATCGACGAGGCGCACTCACTGGGCGTGCTGGGGCCCACGGGACGGGGCATCGGTGAGCACTTCGGCGTGGACCGCCGCGACGTCGACGTGTGGATGTGTACGCTGAGCAAGTCCTTTGGCAGTTCGGGCGGCGTTATCGCTGGCTGCCGGGAACTGATCGAGTATCTGAAGTACACGGCCCCGGGGTTCGTTTTTGCGGCCAGCCTGCCGCCGGGCAACGTCGGGGCCGCGCTCGAGTCGCTGCGGCTCTTGCAGGCGCAGCCCGAGCGGGTGGCGCGCCTGCGAGAGAACTCCTCGCTGTTCCTGTCGCTGGCCAAAGAGCGGGGGATGAACACTGGCCGCAGTAACGGCACGCCGGTGGTTCCGGAGATATTGGGCAACTCGATGCGGGCGCTGGCCCTCTCCAAGGCGATGTTCGCCCGCGGCGTGAACGTGCAGCCGATCCTGCATCCCGCCGTCGAGGAGACGGCCGCGCGCCTGCGGTATTTCATCACCTCGCTGCACACCGAGGAGCAGATTCGTTACACGGTCGGCGCGATGGCCGAGGAATTGGAAAAGTTGGGCGTTGGCCCGTGAAAAAAGGGGACAGTCCCCGTTTGTACGCAGTACCCTGCGGGCCGCTTCGCGGCAAACGGGGACTGTCCCCTTTTTTCACGGTTGCCAAAACGGTCGATTGCGGATAAGAATAGAGATATACGCTTTCTGACGCTTATCCCCTCAACGAGGTACTTCCTTGCTTACGGATCACGAAATCGCGCGGACCTGGCGGAGCCTGTTTCAGCGGGGCGAGTTTACGGAAGAGACCTTTGCCAAAGCCGAGGCGCTGTTGGACGAGTTGCGCCCCGAGAATCCGTTGCAGCATCGTCTGCGCGCGGAGTTGGTGGAACTCCGCCGGCGGCAGACGAAGCCGGCGAAGCCCGCCAAGCAGACCGCCCGGCGCTAGTCCGCGTTTCTCAGTATCGCACGGCGGAACGTTTGCCCGGTCTTCGGCAGGACGCAACGAAACCGCATCCGGCGTTCCGGCGCACGGCGGTTCCCGTCAAATGGCACGGGGCGGCAGTGCAACTGCCGCCCCGACGTACGCGTGGTGCGAGTAGCTGAGCGCTAACGGTTGATGTCCACGCCCAATGTCAGGCCGTGCATGAAGAGCGACTGCCGGTTGTCGGCCGTGAGAAGGCCCATCGCCGGCACTTCGTAGTTCACGGAGTTGTTGGCCCGGGCGATGCCGTCGAGCCACATGCCGGTCCAGCCTGCGCGGATGGAGAGCGCACGGGTCATCTGGTAGCGCATCTCTAGACGCACTTCAATGCCCGGCGTCCACTCTCCCTTGAACTCGTGTGCCGAGGAATACGCGCCCCGCCACAGAAGTGGGGCGGCGACGTCGTTCAGTTTTCCGCCCAGGAGCGCCGTCTGCTTGAAGTTCTGCGAGTTGTAACCCGCGAAGAAGCGGCCTTCCGTGTTGAACATGAAGCGGCTGGCGCCCTTGTGGAACAAGCGAACGCCCAGTTGCGGACCGACGATGTGGTTCTCGACGGAAGTGTACCAGAAGGAGTCGTCCAGGATGCCGCCCACGGCATCGACGTTGAACTCCTCGTTGAACTCCAGGTAGCGGGCACCGAACATCCACTCGCACACAGTACCTTTGTGGAAAGCGTGCATGCGATAGATGTAGTCCGCCTCGGCGCCCCAAGTGACCATCCAGTTGCGCATCGTGACCGTGCCGTAGATGGACTGCACCGGCAACGGACCGATCTGGAGCAAGTTTAGCGGATCGTGGAACATTACCGGCACCGTGAACGCGGGCAAGGGATCTTGCGTCTGTTCGTTCACGCGGTAGGTGCTGAACATCCAGCCGTGATGCCCCACGACCCGACCGAACTCGATACGTTGACCGGGATTGAAGTCGGCGTTGAACATACCCGTATCGAGGCTACTGTGATTGCCGCCGCGGAAGGAGTCGGGATCGGCGGGATCGAACGGGATGCCGACCGTCACCGCCTTGGGCGGCGTGATCGACCAGTAGAGGCCGTCGAACACGAAGAAATACCCTTCGTTGGGCTGCGGCCCGCGGCCGTAGGGGCTGATGTCGGCAGGGGCAAACAACTGCATGCCCCCGACCCCTTCGTCGGCGATCGCCGGCGCCCCGATCAACATGACCAGCAATCCCAGTCCCAGCAACAGGCTTCTGCGGTTTGGCGTCATCGCTTCAGTCCACCTTTGATGTTCTCGATTCTGGTCGCTCGGAAACCCCCGCGCGGAGATTCCGTGCATCGTGCGTGACGGTAGTATCGGTCATGCCGGTCACGCTAGTTGAGTAAGAAAGGTAAACCTTGCCGGAAATGCCGGAAAAACGGGCGCATGCGCGGGGCCGAAGCCGCTGAAATGGGAAGGATGGGAATAATGGGTCGCGGCGCAAATGACCTCGGCCTGCCGGGGGAACCTGCGCGATGCTGACGCAGCCCGGCGGCAACGACTATGCCCCCGTAGGGTCTTGCGGTATGCTGGTGGTGCTTCGAAGGCTGCGATCCTTGCCAGTGACTTTCGCCTCTCCCCAGTTCGATGCGTTCACACTTCGCCTGCGGGGTACATTGGAGAATCGCCATGCATGCAAGCTATCTAGTAACGGGAATGTGCAGGTGTCTATGGGCCGCGGCCGTCGGTTTGGCCACCGAGCCGGCGGCGACGGAAGCGGCCAAGCCGAAGCCGGCACGGCCGAAGATCACGATCTCGAAAGAGACGACCTATATCACCGGCCCGTTGCGGCCCGACGGCTACCCGGACTACCTGGCGGCGCTCAACGAACTGACGAGCCGCGGCGTGACGCCCGAGAACAACGCCGCCGTCCCCTTCTTGCGGGCCGTCGGCCCCAAGAGCATCCCCGCCGAACTCCGCCCGCAGTTCTTCAAACTGCTCGGCATCAAGGAATTGCCGGAGAAGGGGGCGTATATCGTCTCGCTGGGCGCTGTTGTGCGAATGAAAAGAGAAGCTGCGCAAGCAAAGAGAGACGACCCGGATGACGATGACGTCTCGGATGAACTCTTGGATCAGCTTGACCGCGCTGGCGGCGAACCGTGGTCGCCGGACGCATACCCAGTGCTGTTCGCCTGGTTGACCATCAACGAGTCGCCGCTGCGAACAATCGCCGAAGGTGTCAAGCGGCCGCGGTTCTACACTCCTATCGTTGCCAAGGCGGGAGAATCGCTGTACAGTTCGATTCTCACAGTGGAGATGGGCGAAGCCCGCGATGTCGGCCGCCTCTTCAGGCTGCGGGCGATGCTACGGCTCAAAGGCGGCAACGCCGACGAGGCTTGGCAAGACTTACTTGCCTGCCATCGCCTTTCGCGACTAATGGGCCAAAAGCCGACCATGGTCGACCAACTGGTCGCTGCCGTTGTTGAAGGAATCGCCTGCCGGGGCGACGCCGTTCTTGCGCACCACGGCAACCTTACGGCGAAACAGGCCGCGGCGATCCTGGCCGACCTGGATAAGCTTCCGGCATTACCGCGGCTCGCCTCCGTTGTGAGTACCGGCGAACGGTATTACGGCCTCGACGCGATTGTCACAGCGGTACAAACGGGACCAAAGCCGCTGTTCATTGACTACGGAACCGAAACGCCCGAATTGGAGGCGCACGACAAGGCCGTGACGAAACTGGTCGCCGATCCACGCCTCGACTGGGGCTCGGTCTTCCGCGGGGTCAACGCCGCCTACGACCGCGTTGCACGAGCATGTAACAAACCAGCCTATTCGCAGATGCGAGAAGCCGTTTCCGCGGAGGAGAAAGCCGCGGCCAATCGCGGACGGCAAGCTGCGCAGCCGTCCGCCGTGGCCACGTCGCTCGCCGAGAACGCCACGCCGCAGTCCATAGGACAACATCTGGCAACGCTCGTTTGGTCATCCGTTGGCAGCGCCATGGAAGCGTGTCTGTTATGCGAAATCCGTACGCAAACGTCTGTCTTGCTGTCGCGTCTGGCCTTCGCCTTAGCCGGCTATCGGTCCGACCACGACAAGTACCCGGCGACGCTGGCCGAACTGAAACCGAAATACATCTCCGAAATCCCGAAAGACCTGTTCACCGATAAAGACTTGATCTACCGGCCGCAAGACGGCGACAAGGGATACGTGCTCTACAGCCTCGGCCCCAACGGCCGCGACGACGGCGGGCGGAACGCCAACGACGACTGGGAGAAGTACGAGAACGTCGAGCCCGACCAGCGGCCCGACGACATCGCCATCCGCACGCCGGCTACCGCAGGAGGCGGGGCCAAGTAGGTGCCCGCAGACCGCCACCGATTCCACGATGTCCCGCGCGTTTTCGCCACAATTGCGCAAAACCCCTTCACGATTGCGCAATGGCGGCTGTCACGCAAACGGCCCGCGCGGTACAGTGGGCGTCGAGGAGTCTCCCGTGACGACCATATTCCGCGAGGTTACGGTAGTCGATTCGCACACGGCCGGCGAGCCGACGCGCGTGCTGCTCAGCGGGTGCCCCGACCTGGGGTGCGGCAGCCTCGCCGAACGCCGCGAGGTGTTCCGCACGCAGCACGACTGGTTCCGCTCGGCCGTGGTCAACGAGCCCCGCGGATCGGACGTGCTGGTGGGCGCGGTCCTCTGCGAGCCGGTCGATCCCTCGTGCGCCGCTGGTGTGATCTTCTTCAACAACGTCGGCTATCTGAACATGTGCGGCCACGGCACGATCGGGTTGGTGGTCACGCTCGCGCACACGGGCAAACTGACTCCCGGCGAGCACCGCATCGAAACACCCGTGGGCACGGTGACTACGCTCTTGCATCCCACGGGCGAGGTCACGGTGCAGAACGTGCCGGCTTACCGACTGCTGAAAGGCGTCGAACTGGCCGTCGAAGGCTATGGTGTCGTCACGGGCGACGTGGCCTGGGGCGGCAACTGGTTCTTCCTGACGCACGATCACGGGCTGGACGTGGCCTTCGCCAATCTGGAGCGGCTGACCGATTGCGCGTGGAAGATCCGCCGCGCGCTTAGGCGGCAAGGCGTCACCGGCGCGGACGGCCAGGAGATCGACCACATCGAGCTGTTCGGCCCGCCGACGCATCCGCAGGCCCACGGCAAGAACTTCGTCCTCTGCCCGGGCGGGGCCTACGACCGTTCGCCTTGCGGCACGGGCACTTCCGCCAAACTCGCCTGCCTGGTGGCCGACGGACTGCTCCGCGAAGGCGAGGTCTGGCGGCAGGAAAGCATCGTCGGAAGCCTGTTCGAGGGTTCGGTGCGAATCGTCGACGGCGTCGTCCATCCGTCGATCAAGGGCTCTGCCTTCGTCACGGCCGAAGCCCGCTTGCTGCTCGACCCCCGCGACCCATTCGTCCACGGCATCTCCCCGGCCAGACTCCCATGACGCACACTTCGCCGGACGTTGCGATCGTCGGTGCGGGCATTGTCGGGGCGGCCTGCGCCCGAGCGCTGGCCGAGGACGGGCTGCGCGTCGCGGTGATCGAGTCGGGCATCATCGCCGGTAGCGCCACGGGCTCGGGCATGGGGCACGTCGTCGTTATGGACGACAGCGAGTCCCAGTTCGCGCTGACGCGCTACTCGCGCGACCTGTGGGCCGAACTCGTGGGCGAATTGCCGCCCGACTGCGAGCACGAGCCGTGCGGCACCATTTGGGTCGCCGCCGACGAAGAGGAAATGGCGGTCGCGCGGAAGAAGTGCGAATACTGCGCCGCGCGCGGCGTGCGGGCCGAAGTGCTCGATGCGTCAAGGCTCTACGAGGCTGAACCGAACCTCCGCCCCGGACTGTGCGGCGGCCTGCTGGTGCCCGACGACCGTGTGATCTATCCGCCCGGCGTGGCCCGCTGGCTGCTGGAGCAGGCGCAGGACCGCGGCGCGGAACTTCGCCTGGGTGTCCGGGCGACAGCGCTCACGGCCGACGGCGTAACGCTCGACGACGGTTCGTCGCTCTCCGCGGGTGCGGTCATTCTGGCGTGCGGGACCGCGACAGTCGATCTGCTGCCGGGGTTGCCGGTGCGGCCGCGCAAAGGGCACCTGGTCATCACCGAGAGGTACGCCCGGTTTATCCGCCACGAACTGGTCGAATTGGGCTACTTGAAAAGCGCGCACGCGGTCGCGGCCGATTCGGTCGCCTTCAACGTGCAGCCGCGGCGGACCGGGCAGATTCTGATCGGTTCGTCGCGGCAGTACGGCGACGAGTTGCCGGATATCCGCCGCGGGATACTGTGCCGCATGTTGCACCGGGCGATCGAGTACATGCCGGGGCTGGCCCGCCTGGCGGCGATCCGCACTTGGACCGGCTTCCGCGCCGCCACCCCCGACAAGCTGCCGCTGATCGGACGCTGGCCCGGGCATGAACGGGTCTGGTTGGCGACCGGCCACGAGGGGCTGGGCATCGCCACGTCGCTGGGCACGGCCCGCTTGTTGGCCGATCAACTTGCCGGCCGGGCGACCGCCATTCCCCACGGACCGTACCTGCCGTCGCGGATCGGGATGAGAGCCGGCGATCCGTTGGTCGCACTATGATGCGTTGCGTTGGGGTGGCAGTTGCACTGCCACCCCGATGAGAGAGACGAGGGGCGGCAGTACAACTGCCGCCCCAACCGGATTCATCGGATGGGGCGTCTGCCATGCAAGCAGTTGACGCGGACATTCGCGTGACGGTCGATGGCCGGGAAGTCCGCGTGCCCGCGGGGGCAACCGCGGCCGTTGCCATCGCGGTGGCCGGCCGCGCGGCGTGCCGCACGTCGGTCACCGGATCGCCGCGCGGGCCACTGTGCGGTATGGGGATCTGCTTCGAGTGCCGCGCCACGATCGACGGCCGGCCGCACCAACGCACTTGCCAGACGGTCTGCCGCCCGGGCATGGAGATCCGCACGGATGAGCCGTAGCGCCGAATACGACGTTCTGATCGTGGGCATGGGCCCGGCCGGGATCGCAGCCGCGTGTGCCGCGGCCGAAGGCGGCCGCCGCACGGCAATCGTCGACGACAATCCCGCGCCCGGCGGACAGATTTGGCGGGGACGTCTGTCTGAAGGGGACAGTCCCATTTTCGTGCCGCCGCCGACCAACGCTGCGCGTCGATGCCCGGTCGGAGCACGAGAACCGGGACAGTCCCCCGAGGACCGGCAGGCGGCCGCGTGGTTTCGGCGTCTTGCGGCTGCCGGCGTGGAGTGCATTACCGGTACGCAAGTCGTGGCCCAAACGGACGGCAACGTGCTGCTGGCCGAAAGCGGCGGCGTCTGCCGCGAACTGGCCTACGACAAGTTGGTTCTCGCCACCGGCGCGCGCGAGTCGTTCGTCCCGTTCCCCGGCTGGACGCTGCCCAACGTCGTCGGCGCGGGCGGCTTGCAAGCCTTGGTCACGGCCGGATTGCCGATTGCCGGCAAGCGCGTGGCCGTGGCCGGCGGCGGACCGCTGCTGTTCTCCGTGGCAGCCGGCCTTCGCCAGACGGGGGCCAAGGTCATTCTGATTGCCGAACAGACTTGCTGGAGTCGGTTGATCCGCTTCGGTTTTGCACTCGTGCGGCTTGCGCCCGGAAAGCTGATGCTGGGCCTCCGGTACAAGTGGAAACTGCTCGGTGTGCCGTACCGCGCGGGCTGTTGGCCAGTTGCCGCGGAAGGAGAAAGGCAACTCGAGCGGGTCACATTCCGCGCGGGCAAGAAGACGTGGACCGAGCCGTGCGACTATCTCGCCTGCGGCTTCGGCTTGACACCGAACACCGAACTGCCGCGGCTGCTGGGCTGCCGCATGGAAGGCGGCGTCGTCAAAGTCGATCCGTGGCAAGAGACCTCGGTGCCCGGAGTGTACTGTGCCGGCGAGCCGACGGGCATCGGCGGCGTCGAGCGGGCACTGGCCGAAGGGCAGATCGCCGGCCACGCGGCCGCCGGCCAACCGGACCGGGCGCGACGGTTCTTCTCCACTCGCGCCCGCATGCGCCGTTTTGCCGGAGCATTGAACCGCGCGTTCGCCTTGCGCGACGAATTGCGGCAACTGGCGGCGGCCGATACAATTGTTTGTCGCTGCGAGGACGTGACGCGGCGGCAGATGGCGTCGTATACGGGCTGGCGGCCGGCGAAGTTGCACACGCGCTGCGGTATGGGCTCCTGCCAGGGAAGGGTGTGCGGTGCGGCGGCACAGTTCCTTTTCGGTTGGGAGCCCGACTCGGTCCGTCCGCCGATCTTCCCGGTCAGCGTTCAGAACCTTGCATTGAGGAACGACTCATGGGAAACGGATACTGGCAGCGGCTGTTGCGAGTCGATTTGACGCAGCGGACCACGGCGGTTGAGCAAATCGCGGAAAACGACCTGCGGCGGTTGATCGGCGGGGCGGGCATGGCGGCCGAGATTCTGCGGCGCGAGTTGCCCGGCAAGATGCCCCCCTTCGATCCGGCCAATCGCCTGATCTTCGCCACCGGGCCGTTCCAGGGGCCGGCGGTGCCCGGCGGCGCCAAGTTCAGCGTCGTGTCCGTTTCGCCGCTGACCAAGACCTTCGGGGACTCGGCCGCCGGCGCCGGTTGGGGACCGGCGCTGAAGGACGCGGGCTACGACCTGCTGGTGATCCAAGGCGCGGCCGACGCGCCCGTCTACCTCTCGATTCACGACGACCAGGTCGAAATCCGCGACGCGGCTGGCCTGTGGGGCATGGACACCGTGGACGTGGTCGATGCCATCCGCCGCGAGTTGGGCGACGCGAAGGCCAGCGTGGCGGCCATCGGTCCGGCCGGCGAACGCCGCGTGGCCGTGGCCTGCATCGCGGTCGATAAGCACAGCTACGCCGGACGCTGCGGCCTGGGCGCGGTCATGGGCTCGAAGAACCTCAAGGCCGTGGCCGTCCGCGGCACGCGGCACGTGCCCGTGGCCGCGGCCGACATCAGCAAACAGTTGATCGCCCGCTTCCAGACGGAAATCTCGCAGGCCGTGAAGAAGAACGACTTCCGCGACCACGGCACGCCCATGTTGTGCGAAAAGGCCGAGGCCCTGGGCGACATGCCGATCAAATACTGGGACGGCGACGTCTGGCCCGAGGGTGCGCGCGAACTCGGGGCCCCCAACTACACGCGCGTGCTCAACGCCAAGCCGCTGCCGTGCAAGTATTGTCCCATCGGCTGCCACCGCCGCATCAGCATCACTGAGCCGAAGGAGTACGCGCTCGAGGGGCCCGGCCCCGAGTACGAAACGGTCGGCATGATGGGCACCAACCTGCTGATCGACGACTGCAAGGCGGTGGCCAAGGCCAACGACATTGCCAACCGCCTGGGCGTCGACACCATCTCCACGGGCGCGATGATCGGCTTCGCCATGCAGTGCTACGAGCGGGGCTGGATCGGCCCGGGCGACACCGGCGGCCTGGAGTTGAAATGGGGCGATCCCCGCGTGCTCATTGAGCTCACCCGTCAGATCGGTCTCCGCGAGGGCTTCGGCGAGTTTCTCGCCGACGGCACGTTGGCGGCGGCCGAGAAGATCGGCCCGCAGGCCGTGGAGACCGTCGTGCATTGCAAGGGGCTCGACTTGCCGGCCCACGACGCGCGCTCGTGTTTCTCGCTGGCCACGACCTATGCCACGGGAACGCGCGGGGCATGTCATTTCCGCGGGCCGTCGGAAGACGTCGAGATGGGCGGACTCTTCATGCCCGAGGTCGGCATCAACCCCGGCACGGTCGAGTTTTTCGGTACGGCGAACCAGGCGTTGGTGACGGCCAAGTGCCAGGACATGTCGGCGCTGTGTGGCTCGCTGGTGATGTGCCTGTTCATGCTCGACGGCGGCGAGTGGCCGCTGACCGCGATGAAAGACATGTTCAACGCGATCACCGGTTGGGACTTCTCGGTCGACGACTTGATGCTGGCCGGCGAGCGGATCTTCACGCTGCAACGGCTGCTGAACGTCCGCGACGGCTACGACGGCCGGACCGACGTGCTGCCGAAGAAGATGCTCCAGCCGGCGCAAATCGGTTTCCGTGCCGGCAAGGCGCCCCCCTTCGCGGCGATGCTCCAGGACTACTACCGCTTCCGCGGCTGGAAGGAAGACGGCGAGCCGCGGGCAGAGACCTTAGAGCGACTTGGACTGAATGCCTAATGTGTTTCGGTTGCGGAAGGTGGGTGCCATGCGGTAAGCGTAGCTTACCCGTGGTGAGAGTGCTGTGTCTGCCGGCGCACGGGTAAGCTACGCTTACCGCATGGCACCCGTTTCGAAGTCCCTTTGCAACGAAGATCAACGCGAAAGGAACTATCGTGACAAATCAATGGAAGGGCGTCTTCACCGCGCTGGTCACGCCCATGACGGCGGACGAGGAAGTCGATTATGCCGCATTGGCCGCATTCGTCGAGTACCAGATCGGCGAGGGCCGCGTTCACGGTCTGATCCCGTTGGGGAGCACGGGCGAGTACTACGCGTTGTCGCCCGACGAACGTCGGGCGGTG
>Ga0233425_10002960_pt1 | contig 32056 bp, 23 predicted proteins | sample Watercolumn_Towu_2_FD_181712 | JGI IMG/M metagenome (GOLD analysis project Ga0233425, IMG submission 181712) | Freshwater microbial communities from Lake Towuti, South Sulawesi, Indonesia - Watercolumn_Towuti2014_140_MG | ecosystem: Environmental > Aquatic > Freshwater > Lake | place... | reverse complement strand
CGACAATCCCGAAGACCGTCGAAGCGCTCGGCCACCAAGTGGTGGACCGCGGCGCCCCGTCGGTGAAATGGGGTATAGGGGGCGCGCCGCACCGCGTCAATCGAAAAATCGCGGAAAGTGCATCCGGCGCCGTGGCGGAGCATCCTCGGGGCACGATGGGGCGCGTCAGCGTATGGGGTGTTGTCGCCGGCCTCCGCTCCGAAGCGTGCGTCTTCTCTCCCTGCGAGATACCGAATAGCGACGTCCGGCACTCGCGAGCATCTCCTTCGACGTCGCCCCCGTGCTCACGCCACTTTTCCTCGCCCCTCTCGTCGCCCCGACGCGCTTCGGCATGGCGGTCCCTCAAAGCCACGGCCGGAGACAGACCGTTTCCGTGCGGCTCTCGAGGAAGCTCGAAGGCGCCGTCCCGTTGCGGCCAGGGGATGCTTGAAGATGACGCCCGTCGCGCCGTCGAACCGGTCGGAGGCTTGTCTTTCGCGCGTCTCCGGACAGAAAAGCGCGAGCCGGCGGCGAGGCTTGACCCGGGCCCGGTCCCGTGCCTTTTGGCCCCTCTGGTACCAGACTCCGTAGCTCAGCTGGATAGAGCAGCCGCCTTCTAAGCGGCAGGTCGTAGGTTCGAGCCCTACCGGGGTCGCCAAACTCCCTCAAAGCCGATCCATGGCCGTCGAGCACGATGCTCGGCGCCACCCATCGCCTCCGCACCGGACGGCGCGTCCTCGATGAGCGTCGTTTCGACGCCGCGGGGAGACCGACCGCGCCGGCCGTCGTTGCCAAGCGATCAGGTAGCACGCCGCACTCCCGGCCGGGTCAATCCCGACGGGACGGCCTCCGGTGCGGGAGACGATCGCGATGGATCAGGCCGACACAGCCCTGGAAGGTGCCAAGAACGGTGACATGGACGGAGCCCCGGAGCGTGTCCTGGGTCGCCCGCATGTCCGGATCGAGGGACGGGCCAAGGTCACCGGAGCGGCGCTCTACGCGTCCGATCGGCGCGTGCGCAGCACTGCGCACGCCGCCCTCGTCACCAGCACGATCGCGCGCGGGCGGATCCGCAGCTTCGATCTCGCCGCAGCCGAGGCCGTGCCGGATCTGCTCGGGATCTTCACGCATCGCGACTTCGCGGGTGCGATCGCACCCGTCCCCCACCTGATGGCCGGCGGATACGCCAATTCCTCGCATCTCCCGCTCGGGTCGGACCGGGTGGCCTATGCCGGCCAGATCGTCGCCCTCGTGGTCGGACGAACGCCGGAGGCCGCGGCTCGAGCGGCCGCCCTCGTCGGCGTGGATTACGCACCGGAGCCCGCCGCCGCGACCTTCGACGATCCGGGCGCCGAAACCGTGCGGCTCGCCGATCTCATGGCCCACCACGAGGACATCGCCACGGGCGATCCCGTCGCCGCATGGCGGGAGGCCGCGGCGCGGGTGCAGGCGCGCTACACGACGCCGGTCCAGCATCACAATCCGATCGAGTTGTTCACCACCTGCTGCGCCTGGGAGGGCGACCGGCTCACCGTCCACGAGCCGAGCCGCTATATCGGCGCCGTCCGGCACGGGCTCGCGGCCCAGCTCGGCCTCGATCCCGCCCAGGTGCAGGTCGTCTCCGGCCCGATCGGCGGACATTTCGGATCGAAATTCGCCCTCGCGCAGTACACCGCCCCCGTCGCACTGGCTGCCAAGCGTCTCGGCTGCCCGGTCTCGCTGGTGCCGACCCGGCGGCAATGCTTCACCATCGCCAATCACCGTCCGGAGACGCGCCACGACATTCGGCTGTCGGCGGATCGTGACGGGCGGTTCACCGGCCTCGTTCACGCGGCGGAGGTCGTCACCTCGCGCTTCGACCCCTTCGCCATGGAGGGGGCGGACGTGACCGCGAGCCTCTACGCCTGCCCGGCGATCCGCACGGAGGAGCGTGCGGTCCGGGTCGACCGCAACACCCCCGGCCCGATGCGGGCGCCGCCGGAGGTCCCCTACCTGTTTGCGCTGGAGAGCGCCGTCGACGAGATGGCTTGGCAGCTCGGTCTCGATCCGATCGAATTGCGCCGCCGCAACGACACCGCCCGCGATCCGGTCTCGGGCAAGCCGTTCTCGAGCCGGCCGCTGATGGCCTGCTTCGACGCGGGGGCGGCCGCCTTCGGCTGGGCGCGGCGGTCGTCGCGACCGGAATCGAGGCAGGTGGGCACCATCCGGGCGGGATCTTGGCGCGTCGGCCTCGGCTGCGCCGCCTCCGTGCGGCCGGTGAAGATCGCCGCGGCAACGATGCGGCTGCGGCTCGCCGCGGACGGCACGGCGGAGGTCGCGTGCGCTCACCACGAGATCGGCAACGGCATCACCACGCTGCTGGCGATGGGGGCGGCCGAGGGACTCGGCGTGCCGCTGGAGCGGGTCCGGGTCGAACTCGGCGACACCGCCCTGCCTGCGGCCGGCCTCTCGGGCGGATCGAGCACCTCGACGAGCCTGATGAGCGCCTTGGCCCTCGGCTGCGAGCAGCTGCGCGAGCGGCTGGCGCGGGAGGCCACGGCCCCGGACCGACCGCTGGCGGGGCGTGATCCGGCCGGGCTGCGCCTCGCCGGCGGCCGGCTCACCGCGCCCGGCGGCGGCGCGCTGCCGCTCGCCGAGGCGGTCGCGCTGATCGACGCGGACGGGGTGGAGGCGCTCGCCGAATTCGTGCCGCCGGGCAGTGCCCCCGATGCGCTGGACGTCCTGCGCAGGGGTCATATCGGGCTCACCACAGGGGGAGATGCGCTGAAATGGGCATTCGGCGCACAGTTCGCGGAAGTGCATGTCCACGCCGAGACCGGGGAGATCCGGGTGGCGCGGCTGACCGGGGCTTTCGCGGCCGGCCGCATTCTCAACCCGCTGACGGCGCGCAGCCAGCTCCTCGGCGGGATGATCTGGGGGCTGGGATCGGCGCTTCTGGAGGAGACCGTCCTCGACGGCGCCGCCTACCGTAATCCCGATCTCGCCGAGTACCTCGTTCCAACCGCCATGGATACCGGCGCGGTCGAGGCGTTGCTGGTGCCGGATCCCGACGAAACCGTGAACCCGCTCGGCGTGAAAGGACTCGGCGAACTCGGTATCATCGGTGTCAACGCCGCGATCGCCAACGCCGTCTACCACGCCACCGGTCGCCGCATCCGCACGCTGCCGATCCGCATCGAGGACATGCTGTAGCCCGCGTCGGACTTGGCCGGCGCTTCGATCGACGGAAAGCCGGCGACCGATCGGCCGCGTCGCCTTACGGTACCAGCAGCCTGTCGTAGAGCGCGATCAGATCCTCGCCCTGATCCGCTGCGGTCCGGGACGGCTGCGAGGGTTGCGGCGGGCTGGCCCGGAACCGCTCGGGATCGGCATCGATGCGCTGGAACACCGCGCGCAGCCCCTCCGGGGATCCGACATCGACCCGGAAGCCGTTGACGCCCTCGTCGATATCCTCGCCGATCGCGCCGAGCCGGCTTGCCACGACCCAGAGGCCCGCCGCGCGCGCCTCCCGGGTCACCAACCCGAAACTCTCGGGCCAGAGCGAGGGGGCGAGCAGCACGTCCATGTCGGCGTAGAGTTCGCAGATCTGCTCCTGCGGCACCTTCCCGACGATCCGGACGGCGGTGGCGCCCCAGGTCTCGTCGCTGACGTAATCCGTCGCCCGGGCATGGTCGACGAGGATCAGGCTCAGGTTCTCGAACCGGCCCGCCCGGAGGATCGTCTCGACCAGGGTGGCGCCCTTATGCGCCGTCCGGCCGCCGATATGGCCGAGGCGGACGCGGCCCGTCGCACTCTCCCGCCGCGCGACCGGCGTCAGGCGCGGGACACCGTTCGGGATGGCGATCGTCTGCGGAAACCCCGCCTTGCGATAGATGTCGGCGAAGGGCTCCGATACCGCGGCGACGGTCGCCGCCGCATCGAGCACCCGCGCCAGCCCCCGGCGGCGCGCGATGGAGCCGGTCGGTGTGACGGAGCGGCTCGTTGCGTCGGCGAGGATGTCGGGCGTCGGCATCTGCACCAGCCCGTCCTCGTCGATGAGGAACTGGAAGTCCGAGATCCACCACGCGTCGTGGACGGTGACGATGTAGGGAATGCCCCTGGCCCGCACCGCCTCGACCACGCTCGCGGTCAGTTGCTGCACGCAGTGGACATGGACGAGATCGGGCTCGAAGCGATCGAGCAGGGCCTCGAATTCCGCCCGCACGCTCGGGTTGAACGGGCGCCAGTCCATGTTCCGTTCGCGCGGCGTGGCGATGCGGAAGACGGGAATGCCGCGATAGGCGTCGATGCGGGTCCGATAGGGGGGCTCGGCCTCCATGTCCGACGCGGCCACCGCGAGTTCGAACCGGTCGGCAGCATGATCGAGGATGTGATCGATGTTGTCGCGCACGACCCGCGTGGCGCCGCCGACGGTCTGGGGCGGAAAGTAGACGTTGATCACCAGGATCCGGGGCCGGCCCTCCCGGCGCGTCCGCGCTACGGGTCCCGCCGCGTCCGCGGCGGTGAGACCGGCCCAGGTCTCGGCAGCAGGCATGGGGGCGCCCTGGGTCGGACCGGCCGGCGGGCGTGACGCGACCCGTCGCTGCGACGCCTCGTGCGGAGCGGGGAAGACGCCGCTCAGGACCTCGACGGCGGCATCCAGTCCGTAGGACGCCAAGGCCTTGGCCCGCGCCTGATCCCCGATCTTCCGGCGCAGAGCCGGATCGCCGATCAGCGTGGTGAGGGCCTTCGTCCAATCCTGGACCGTCTCGGCCAGAAGGGCATCCTGCCGGTCGACGAGAACCTCCCGGTAGGTGCGCGTCGCGCTGACGATCGAGGGAATGCCGCACATGGCGGCTTCCAGCCATTTGATCTCGCTCTTGGCGTCGGCGAATGGGCCGGGCGCGAGAACCGCGAGGTTGATGTCCGCCCCCGAAAGCGCTTCCCAGTAGGCCGCTACATCGTCGGTGAAGCCGAGTTGGCGGACGCGGTGCGCGAACCGCCGGAAGCCGTCGCCGAGGCGCAGATAGCCGGCGATCACCAGGCGGACATGGGGGTTGCGCTCCAACACCGTGAGGAGCGCGGGCGCGGCGAGGTCGTTGAAGTCCTTGTTGTGCGCGCGAGTCCCCGATCCATAGAAGATGGTCAGGGTCTTGTCCGAGAAGGGCACGCGCGGGCGTTTCAGGAAGGGGAGATTGCGCGCGTCGAGAGCGTTGCGCAGGACGTGGCAGACGCCCGAACGGACGAGCGGGCGCATCCGCTCGGCCAGGGCCGGTGTCGAGGCGAGTCCGATGTCGCAGGCCCGCATGGCGTAGCGGAACAGCGGCACGCCGTATTGCAGATCGACGTATTGCTTGTGCGTGATCTGGCCCTCGAAGCTTTCGAGGGGATCCGGGAACATGGCCGCGTCGAAGACGATGTCGTCGATCTCGTAGATCGTCGGCAGGCCGAGCGCACGCGCGTAGAGGATCGCGTGCAGGACACCGGGAAAGGCCGCCACGCGGTAGAAGATCACCGCCGAGGCCCGGTCGAGGGCCGGCCTGCAATCGGCAGCCTCATCCTGCCGGAAGACCTCGACCGTCCAGCCGCCATGCTCGAGCTGCTGGATCTTCTGCACGACGCGGTAATGGTCGCATTGCGGAAGGTCGCGGTTGGCGACGATGACGATGTGTCCATTCGCCGGCACCGGGAGCGGTGCCGGCAGCGGGTCGACCGACGCGATCAGGCTGGCGATCTCGTCGAGGCAGGCGGTGAGGCGGTCGTCCGCCTCCTGCCGCTGGCCGGCGGCATAGTCGGCGCACGCCTTCTCGCTTGTCAGAGCGAAGGACGCCGCGATGGCGCGATGCGCGGCGGCGCGCCACTGCGCATTGGCATGCCATTCCTCGGCTGAGCGCCGGACGCGATCGAGCGCCTCGGTCACACCGCTCGGCCGCGCGAGCAGGCCGTCGATCGCGTGGACATGGCTCCATACGACGGCGCCCGGCACGTCCGCTGCATTCGCGAAGGCCCGCGCGGCATCCTTGGTGCGGTTGAGCGCGCGCAGCGCGTCGCCACGGCGATGATGGAGGCGGCCGGAGACGCGACCGGCCCTCAGCGCCCGGTCGAAGGCTTCCTTGGCCGTGACCGCGTTGCCATGGACGAGGTGGTACTCGCCGATCCGCTCGAGGAGCTGGGCCGAGCAGGCCTGCCGCACCGCCTCGAGATCCCAGAGTGGGAAGCCCGCCGTGATGAAGTGCCGAAGGGCGTTCAACCGACCGGGCGGCGGCGGATCGACGCCTTCGGGCAGCAGGGAGCGATAGACGGTCTCGTCGAAGCTCTCGGGAAAGCGCTCCTCACCGAGCAACCGGAGCAGCGCCGCCGCCTCGGTGCCGGGCTCCCCCTTCCGGATGCCCTGACCGAGCCAGTGACGGTACAGGTCGGCATCACGGGCGCCGGCAGGAGCCTCCGGGTTGTTCGAGCGATAGAAGGCCGGGTCGAAGCGTAGGCTCAGGGAGATCGGGGCAAGCCGGTCCACCCCTTCGGTCAGGAAGGCGACGAGGCCTTCCATTCGCGAGGTGGGCGTGCGCGGCAGCCACGCCTCGTTCAGCAGAGCGAATTCGTGGAGCACGAAGAGGTCGAGCCATCCCCCCGGGAGGACCCGTGCGGCGACCAGCAGCTGTGCGAAGCTCTCGGGATGGCGCGCCGCGGCACGTCCCCCACCCGACGCGAGCAGGCGCTCGTATTCCTGATCGAGGAGCGAGAGATCGGCCCGGTAGGCACGCCCCTCGAGCCGCCCGAAGCGCAGATAATGCTCCCTGAGTTCCCACGGCTCGGACAGGCCGGCCAGATCGTCGTGGAGCGCCCGGTAATGCTCCGGGATGAAATCCTTCGGCAGCGGGCTGCTGTCCCGCTCCAGGGCGGCGATGAGCGCGGCAGCGTTCCGGGCGCGGCCCTCCTTCCGGCCGTGTTTGACGTAGTGTTCCCTGAGCACTGCGCCGTCATCGCCCAGAATGGCGAGGTCCGGATAGTAACGCCGGTAGAAGACCGGATCGAAGCCGCCCTGGCCTGTCAGCTCTCCGGAGGCTCGTAGCCCTGGTCCGCGCGGGATCCTCGTGAGCCCGACCCGCTTCGAGAGCGATTGCAAGCTGCGCCTGAACACCGTCAGCAACCTCGCGCGTGGATTGATCCACGATTTTTCGGTGGGAGCCCGGCCGAGGCCCCTGCACCGATCGGGCGACCGATGATCGGATGTGACATCAGTCCGGACGGTGCATGGGAGAGGATTTGATCGCTTCCTGCACGCTGCCTCCGCGCGGGACAGCATCGAGCCCAGGGAATGCCTGTCCCGGACCTTCGTACGGATTGCCAGACGTCACATGTCGCCTCTCGACCGCACTGCAACAAGCGAAGCAGTAACCAGTGCGACCCCTGGGGGCAATCCTCCTCCCGCAACCAGAAAGAGAAAACCGGCAGCGACAGATGAAGAGCGTCCGGCTGCGTAGTCCAAATCCGCCTTCGGAGGGCAGGCCGCACTGAATCGATCGAGATTGAGCAATTCTCAGAGCAGCAACTCAGCAAACTCTAAGACCTCATTTCGGATTCCTGAAAATTTTCACAATGATTTATGATCTTATATATAAATATCTTATTACATCGATCAGATAAACTGACCAACTATCGAACATGCCTGATGCCTTGATGATTGCATCACATCGGACGAAGCATCCTGGATTGAAATTTTAATACCGGCAAAATATTACCAGCAAAATAATAAAAAGTCCGTACAGCTGCACTGCTCGCATCAGAATTTACCTAGCACGCATCGAAATAGCTGAAAGCGCATCGCAAGTCGTTTGCCGCCTCGAGGAGACCAGTGCCTTGAGCCCTGTGCTGGGGTGGAACAGAATTCCGGTGACACCGTCGACCCAGAGCGGAATGCTTAAGCCGCCGATATCGCGTATCAGTCGGCCCGCCGCTGCCGTCGATGCTGAGCCGCCGATTCCGACCTGCCATCGCACAAGGTCGGCGGTATCCAAGCGGCTGCGACATGCATCTTTGCCGAGCCGATTTCTCGACCGAATCGCGTTCACGTAAGCGCCCGAAGCGGAACGCCGAGGGCCGCCCTTCAATCGGGCGCCGCGACAATCGATGCAGCTGTCCAGTGACGGAACATCGACGGGCCGCGCGCCTCGGCCCGGATGAGTCGGGGCGGCGCACGGCGCTCCGTCGAAGCCGTGCCCCGTGATCCCGCGTCGACCGCGCCTTACTCCCGGATCGCGGCGAGTCGGGCAGCGGCGGCGTGAAGGGCCGGATCGTCACGTGATCCGCTCAGCGCGTAGGCGGTGCGGCCGTTGCGCCAATAGGCGGTTGTCCCGTCGCTCGAACGGGCCACCGGCTCGCCACCTTCGGCCAGAGCCAGGCCGCTGCTGCTCTTGGCAAACAGGGCCAACTCACCAATTTCGGCCGATTGAATCGACACCTCGATTCCGGTGCCCTTGCGGCTCGGGAAGATCTGCACGTCCCGAACCACCCAGCCCTCCGGCAGCGGCGGCAGATCGACGCCGGTCGCGGCTTCGAGATCGGCGGGATCGTAAACCGAGGCCATCGGCTGGCTGTTCGTGCGGGCGCGGATCTGGACCGCTTCCCGGGCCTGCTTCGCCTCCTCGGCGAGGGAGGGATCGATCGGCGAGGCGAAGGAGCCGGGCACACCGAAGCTGCCGCTCTCAGTGTGGGCGAGCCACCCCGCCCCGACCAGGACGACGACCGCCGCCGCCCGGCGCAGACGGGAGCGAACCCGCTGCCAAGCGAAGGCGCGGTCGATCCGGCGCGCGCCCATGCGCAGCCGCTCCGGCGGCAGGCTCGGCACCGACAGGTAGGCTTCGCGCAGGGCGTCGCGGTCGCGCAGGTCGGCCATGACCTGCAGCGCGTCCTCCGGATTGCGCGCGAGATGCGCCTCAACTTCCAGGCGGCGCATCGGATCGAGCTCGCCGTCGACATAGGCGATAAGATCGGTTTCCGTGACTGGATCGAGCATCAGCCCACTCCGACTGTCCTGCTTGCCCACCGCCCAGCCTTGCCGCTCGCCGGTGTTGCTCTTTCAACGCTTCACCAGGGCCGTCAATTCCCGCTGACGACACGCAGATGTGAGCGGCCGCGGTCGGGCCCCTCGTCGGACGCGCCGGCCTTGCCCTTGCGGCTGCCCTCTTCGAAGGCCCGCAGGGCGGCCCGGCCGCGACCGAGCCGCGACATCAGGGTGCCGATCGGGATGCCCAGCACGGCTGCCGCATCGGCGTAGGCCATCCCCTCGAGGGTCACGAGATGAAGCGCGGCGCGCTGCTCCTCGGGCAGGCTCTCGAAGGCCTTGCGGATCTGCATCAGCCGAACCTGCCCCTCCTGGGCCGGCGGGGCCATCTCTTCGGAGAGCTGCACCAGCACGTCGGCATGGCGCGCCTCGACCCGCTTGCGGCGCTGCTCGTCGATGAAGACGTTGTGCAGCACCGTCATCATCCACGTACGCAGATTCGTGTCGGGCCTCAGGTTCGCGCGCGACTCGAGGGCGCGAACCATTGTGTCGTGGACGAGATCATCCGCCTTGAGCGAGTCTCGTGTCAGCGATCGTGCGTAGCGCCGCAGGGGCACCAGCAGATCGACGATATCGGAGCGTTGCGCGCGCGTTCGATCGAGGACCATAAACCGTTGACGTCTGTCCGACGCCTTTCATCCGCTCATTTCGCCCTGGAGGCGAAATTTTTCGAAAAAACTTCGGCGAGTGGCTCGGGGCCGGGGCGTCGGACCGATGATGGAGCCAACCTAGCCGAAAAGACACGACCCCGGGCCGGATGTCGAATCCGGCCCGGGGTCGTGGTCGTTCCGGCTCGCCCCGGCCGTCGCGCCGGTGGGGCGAAGGTTCGGGGTTCTCAGTTCTCCTCGTCGCCCGGCTCGAACACCTCCGGCTGGGTCGAGGCGGCGCTGGCGACCGGCGTCGGCGCCTCGATGGTCGAGGGCACGTTCACGCCGTCGCGCTTGTAGATGTCGTCGCGGAACTGCACCGTGCCGTCCGGGGTCGCCCAGGCGGTGATGTAGGTCCAGTAGACCGGCACCGGCTGCGACAGGCGGGCGTCGATGCGCTGGCCGCTCTCCACCGCCTGCTCGACATGGGCGCGGTCCCAGCCGGGCGTGTCCTTCAGCAGCCACGTGATGTACTCGCGCACGTTCTGCACGCGCACGCAGCCCGAGGAGATGAAGCGGAAGTCGTCGCCGAACACGCCGCGGGAATTGGTGTCGTGCATGAACACGCCGTGCGGGTTCGGGATGTTGATGCGCACGACGCCCATCGAGTTGAAGTCGGCGCCCGAATCCTGGCGGTAGGTGTAGCGGGTGCCCTCGTCCGAATTCCAGTTCACGGAGCGCGGCGAGATCTCCTGCCCCCCTGAGAGGATGCGGATCTTGTTGTCCGTGAGGTAGTTCGGATCCTTCTGCATCTTCGGGATCAGGTCCTTCCTCACGATCGAGGCCGGGACCGTCCAAGTCGGGTGGAAATTGATCTCGACCGCCTTGGCATTCATGATCGGCGATTGGCGGTCGATCTTGCCGACGCCCGCGGCGTGCAGGGTCACGACCTGGCCGTTCTCCACCGTCTGCACCAGGGCGGCGGGGATGTTGGTGATGACGAAGCGCCGGCCGAGATCGCCCGAATAGGAGCGTAGGCGGATCACGTTGGTCTCGAGCTGGCGCAGGCGCACGTCGGCGGGGACGTTCATCGCGGCCTGCGTCGCCGGGCTCATCTGGCCGGTCTGCGACAGGCCGTGCCGAGCCTGGAAGCGCTTCACGCCGGCCGCCACGTAGGAATCGTAGGTGCCCGCGCCGCCGGCCGTGGCGTCGAGGTCGCCGGTGACGATCAGGCGCTGACGCACCGCCGCCACCGCTGGGCCGCGGGAGCCGATGCGCAGGCCCGCCGCGCCGGTCACGGCCTGCCAGCCGCCGCGCGAGACGATCGAGCGGTACTTCTCGACCATCGCCTCGGTCGCCGCGATCGTGTCGGGCGAGAGGATCGGCGTCGAGGAGCGATGCACCTGCATGGTGGCGGGCGAGGAATAGTCCTGCGCCCACTCGGCCTGGGCGAAGCCGGCCTCGCGCGCGAACGCCGGGCCGGCGAGCAGCGTCGCCCCCAGCAGAGCGGCGGCGAGCGGACGGGCAAAGGGACGGAAACGGGGTTGGCGCGCGGTCTGCAGCATCGATCCGGGCTCTGGATTGAGGGTGCGGTCGGTGAATCCGGCCGAGGTCCCGGCTCTCACGCCCCGGGTGTCTAAACCAGGGCGTGAGAGAACAAGTCTCGGCCAAGTTCTCGTGCCGCGGTTGTTGCGGTCTCGTGGTTAAGAAGCCATGCCGTTCCGGGCCATATTGTGGCGTCCGGGTGTGGCGGCGCACGCAAGGAGGTCCGGGACCGCCTGCGTGCGGGTTTCGGGCGGGCGCGGCAGGGACGACGAGCAGGCACGAAGAGTGGTGTCGAAGAGCGGCGGAATGGCACCGTCCCGGCCCCTACCGGAGCGGCGCGAAGCGGCGTAAGGCTCGTGCCCATGCCGAGCCCACGCCGCGACCGGACCGGAGGAGCGCCGCGCGTCCTGCGCGGGCTGACCGCCGTGGCCGCTCTCTACGCGCTGGTGCTCCAGGCCCTGCTCGGCGGTATCGCGGCGCTCCCCGTCGCGGTCAACCCCACTTCCCTCTGCCTGGCAAGCGCCGGGGAAACCGCTGCCGCGGGGGCCGCGAAGGACGGGCTTCCGGCTCCGGATGCCCACCACGCCGCCTGCTGCACGGCCGCGCATCACCCGTCCGCCGCCGCGCTCCCGCCGCCCCTCTCAGCCGCGATCGCGTGGCCCGAGCGGGAGGCTGGGCGCGCCGACTGGTCCGTTGCCCAGCGCCGAACGGCCCGGCCTCCGCCCTTCACCCTCGCCCATGCTCGGGCCCCACCGGCTGCCTGACCCGCTCGATCGCCACGATCCTTCGATGTCAGACAACCGGAACCACCCATGTCGCGCTCTCAGTCACGCTCTTACCCCCGCGCCTCTCATCCCGCTCCGCTTCGCACGCGTCTCCGCGCCGCCGGCCTGCCGCTGGTTCTGATCGGTCCCGCGCTCGTCTCGACCGCTTCGGCCCACGCCGTTCTGGAGCGCAAGGAGGCCGCGCCCAATGCCGCCTATCGCGGTGTCGTCCAGATCATGCACGGCTGCGACGGCCGCCCGACGACCCGTGTCAGCGTCACCATCCCCGAGGGCGTGACCGGCGCCAAGCCGATGCCGAAGCCCGGCTGGACCATCAGCACGGTCAAGTCGGCCTATGCCCGCGCCTACCCGTCCTTCCACGGACAGGTCTCGGAGGGCGTCACCCGGATCACCTGGACCGGCGGCAACCTGCCCGACGATCAGGTCGACGAGTTCACCTTCTTCGCCCGGGTCTCGGACGCCTTCGCGCCCGGCGCGACCATCTACTTCCCCGTCGAGCAGGACTGCACCGAGGGCAGCTACCGCTGGAGCGAGGTTCCGGCCGAAGGCGCGTCGGCGCGGGCGCTGAAGGCGCCGGCCCCGGCGGTGCGGATCGTCGCCGCCTCAGGTGCCGCGGCCCAGGCGGCGCAGGGTCAAGCGTCACAGGCTCCGGTGGCGCCCGCCGCGCGGGCCGGGGCGATCGGGATCGAGGCGCCCTGGCTGCGGGCGACGCCGGCCGGGGCGAAGGTCGCCGGCGGCTACGTCACCCTGCGCAACACCGGCACCGAACCCGACCGCCTGACCGGCGCTTCGATCCCCCGGGCCGGCCGGAGCGAGATCCACTCGATGACGACGGAGGGCGGCGTGATGAAGATGGCGCCCGTCGAGGGCGGCCTCACCCTCGCGCCGGGGGCCGAGGTCGCGCTCAAGCCCGGCGGCTACCACCTGATGTTCCTCGACCTGAAGGACGGGCTGAAGGCGGGCGAGACGGTCTCCGGCACGCTGACCTTCGAGCGAGCCGGGACGGTGCCGGTGAGCTTCACCGTGGCGCCGATCGGCGCGCAAGGACCCGGCGCTAACGGACCCGGCGCGAACGGACCCGCCGCCGCGCCTGATGCCGGCGGTCACCCGCATCACCACTGAGCGGCCGCACCGGCCGGCGACGTCAGCCGCGCGCACCGGAGCCTCATCGGAGAACCGCCGACAGGGCGGAATCCGGGGCTCGAGTTCCGCGCGCTCCCTCTCCTCCGCGAACGGAGACACGACCATGCGCCTTCACGTTTTCCCGTCCACCCTCCTCCTCGCCCTCGGCCTCGGCCTCGGCGTGACGAGCCTTGCCGTGACCAGCCTTGCCGTGACCAGCCCGGCCCATGCCCACGACTACACCGCCGGCCCGCTCAAGATCGGCCATCCCTGGTCACGCGCCACGCCGGGCGGGGCCAAGGTCGCGGGCGGCTATCTCACGGTCACGAACACCGGCACGGAGCCCGACCGGCTCACCGGCGGCACGATCGACGCAGCCGGGCGCGGCGAGCTGCACACGATGTCGATGGAAGGCGGCGTGATGAAGATGGCGCCGCTCGCCGACGGCCTGGAGATCCCGCCGGGCCAGACGGTGACGCTCGCCCCCAGCGGCCACCACCTGATGTTCCTCGACCTGAAGGCCCCGCTGAAGAAGGGGGAGCAGGTGAAGGGGACGCTGAGCTTCGAGCGGGCGGGCCGCGTCCCCGTCGAGTTCGCCGTGGAGAGCCTCGCGGCCAAGGCGCCGGAGGCGGCGAGCGGCACGCACGACCCTTCCGGGCACGATCATGCGGGGCATGACCATGGCCACTGAGCCTCGACCGGACCAAGCCGCCTCCCCCGCCTCGAAGCGGGGGAGCACGCTGATCCTGATCGCCTTCGCGCTGGCCCTCGTCGGCATCGTGGCGACGACGGTCGCCCTCCTGCCGCAGGGGGACAAACCCTCGGCCCTGTCGGTGGTCGGCGGCCCGTTCCAGCTCGAATCCTCGAAGGGCGGCACCGTCGATTCGCGGGCGCTGAAGGGCAAGCCCTTCCTCGTCTTCTTCGGCTTCACCCAGTGCCCGAACGTCTGCCCGACGACGCTGGCCGATCTCGGCACCCTGCTCGACGAGTTCGCCGCCGAGGGAGGCGACCTTCAGGCCTACTACATCACCCTCGATCCCGAGCGGGACACGCAGGAGGTGATGCGCGAGTACATGGCCTCGTTCACCGACCGGATCACCGGATTGACCGGCACGCCGCAGCAGATCGAGGGGGTGATCCGCGAGTACCGAGCCTTCGTGAAGCGGGTGCCGCTGCCCGGCGGCGACTATACCCTGGAGCACACGCTGATGGTCTACATGATGGACCGCGACGGCGGCTTCGCTGGACCGCTCGACCTGAATGCCGGGCACGCGCTCGCGCTGAAGCAGCTGCGGAAACTGGTCGCCGCCGGCCGCAATTCCTGATCGTCCCGGGCTCCATGACGGCACGGCGCCCGCCCTTCGGCCGGCCGGGACGGAAAACAGGCTCGTCCCGATCCCGCATCGATCGACTTTGGCACTGGCAACGACCTTCGCGTTGACCTTGGCATTGGCTTGGGCATTGACCTCGGCGCGAGCTTGGCCGTAGCTGGCGGCCATGCGAGGGCGCCTGCCGGGATGGTCCGTGTGCCGCGCGGTCATCGCCGTGGCCGCGCTCTACGCGCTCGCCCTGCAGCTCGTCCTCGGCGCGGCCGCGCTCGCCGGAACCGCCGGCCCGGACAACGGCCTCGTCCACATCCTCTGCGCCCCCGATTCCGGAGAGGCCGGCGGTCCCTCGAAGCCGCATCCGGCGCACGGCCACCTGCCCTGTTGCCAGGCCGCGCACGTCCTGCCGAGCCTCGACGTCCCGGAACCCGCCCACGCCGCCGTCATCTGGCCGCCGCAGCGGATCGCCCTGGTCGCGTGGCGCGCCGAAATCGTGGCCCTGCCGCGCGCGCCGCCGGGGACGCGTCCGAGTCCGCGCGCGCCCCCCGTCGTCTGATCGATCGCCTCACCCGATCCTTCAGACAACGGACCTTTTCGTCATGCCTTCCCGTCAACGGGCCGTGCCGCGCGCCGCCCTGTCCTCGACCCTGCTCGCCGCCGGCCTCGCCCTCACCGCCCCGGCCCTTGCCGAGCCTTCTGCCGAGCCTTCTGCCAAGCCTCTTGCTCGGCCTCTTGCTAAGCCCATCGCCTCGCCGGAGAGCGCAGCCACCCTTTCCGAGATCAGCGTCTCCGGCGACGCCTCGGGCACCGGCGAGACGGCCGGCTCGCTCACCGTGCCGAGCGTGGCCGCGCAGCGGGCGGCGGTAAACGCCACCGTCGGCTCGGTCGCCTTCGTCGACGCGACCACGTTCCAGAATCGCTATGCCAACACCGTGCGCGACGTGCTGAAAGACGTGCCCGGCGTGTTCGTGCAGGAGCGCTACGGTCAGGAGATGCGCCTGTCGATCCGCGGCTCCGGCATCGCCCGCGGCTTCCACGTCCGCGGCATCGAGCTGCTGCAGGACGGCATCCCGCTCAACCTCGCCGACGGCAGCGGCGATTTCTATCAGATCGACCCGCTGAGCCTGCGCTCGGTCGAGGTCTACAAGGGCGGCAATGCGCTGACCTTCGGCGCGACGACGCTCGGCGGCGCGGTGAACTTCGTGACGCCGACCGCCTACACGGCGCTGGCGCCCAACATCCTGCGGATCGACGGCGGCAGCTTCAACACGATCCGTGAGCACTTTCAGGTCTCGCGGATCTCGGGACCGGCCGATGTCCTGATCTCCGGCACGGCGACCAATTCCAACGGATTCCGCGATCACGAGACGCAGCGCACGCGCAATCTCAACGCCAATTTCGGCTACCGCCTCGCACCGGGCATCGAGACGCGGTTCTATCTCGGCTTCTACGACACCGACCAGAAGCTGCCCGGCTCGCTCTCGCTGCTCGACGCGCTGAACAATCCCCGCCTCGCCAACCCGACGGCGATCACCGGCAACCAATCGCGAAAGGTCACGACGGAGCGGATCGCCAACCGCACCTCGTTCGAGCTGGAGGTCGGGCGCCTCGACATCGATTCCTGGGCCATTCACAAGAACCTCTACCACCCGATCTTCCAGGTGATCGATCAGGACGGCTGGACCTACGGCGTCGCGCCGCGCTGGGCCGGCACTTTTGATCTCGGCGGCTTCCGCAACGACCTGATCCTCGGCCTGCGGGCGTTCGCCGGCATCAACGAGGCGCGGCAATTCGTGAACGTGGCGGGCCTGCGCGGCGCCCAGACCCTCGACGCCCGCCAGAGCGCCTCGAACTACGAGGCCTATGCCGAGAACCGGTTCTGGTTCCTGCCCGAGATGGCGCTGATGACCGGCGCCAAGCTGTTCTCCTCGAACCGCACCTACAGCAACCGGGGCGGCCTGCCGGCGAGCCCCGCCGCGCGCTTCGCCAACATCACCTACGAGGGCGTCAACCCGAAGCTCGGCCTGCTGTGGCAACCGCTGCCGGACATCCAGCTGTTCGCCGACATCACCCGCTCGCGCGACGTGCCCGACTTCTCCGACCTCGCGCAGACGAACACGCTCGGCACCACCTTCGTGCCGCTCGCGGCCCAGCGCGCCTGGACCTACGAGGCCGGCTCCCGCGGCCGGATCAATCGGCTCGCCTGGGACGTGACGCTCTACCGGGCGGAGCTGCGCGACGCGCTGATCAACTTCACGCCCAATCCCGGCCTGAACATCCCGGCGGCGACCTTCAACGCCCCGCGCACCCGCCACCAGGGCGTGGAGGCCGCGCTGACCCTCGACCTCACCGAGGATCTGACCGGCCACGGCGACCGGCTGTCCCTTACGCAGATCTGGACCCACAACGACTTCCGCTTCGTCGGCGATCCGGTCTTCGGCAACAACCGCATCGCCGGCGTGCCGGTCGACATCCTGCGCACGGTGCTCGGCTACCGGCATCCGAGCGGCTTCTACTTCGCCCCCGCCCTCGACTGGGTGCCGCAGGGCGCGTTCGCCGACCACGCCAACACCCTCAAGGTGCCGGGCTACGCCCTGCTCGGCCTCCAGACCGGCATCGACTTTTCCAACGGCGTCTCGCTGTTCGTCGATGCCCGCAACCTGACGGATGAACGCTACATCTCCGACATCGCGGTGGTGACCAATGCCGCCACCGTGGCGGGCGGCCCGGCGGCGTTCTTTCCCGGCAACGGCCGCAGCGTGTTCGGCGGCGTGCGGGCCTCGTTCTGAGGGTGAGAGCCCGGAATTGGTGTCGGTGCTCGGCCGGCGCCGATCCCGGTGTGCGAGAACGACCACCATCGCTCCGCAGCGGCGCGAAGTCCCGTATGAACAATGACAACCGATGCGCGTATACAAAGGCGCCTGATACGGAGGCCTGTCATGCTCAGCATCAGGACTGAGGAAGTCAGAACGCTGGCCGAAACCGTCATGAGGAAGTCCGGCGTCCCCACCCTCACCGCCGCGATCAAGCTTGCCCTGCAGCGTGAGATCAAGCGGGCCGACGAGGCCACCCCGCTGATCGAGCGCGTGGCCGCAATCCGCGCTGCGGCACTGGCGAAAGCCGACCGGCCGACCGCTCCGGCTCTAATCGAGGACGAGCGCGACGCCTTGTGGACGCGCTAAATGTTCATCGACACGTCGGCGGTCGCCACCATTCTGGCCGGCGAACCCGAAGCGACCGCCTTCGTCCCCTGCAACGAGGCTGCCGGAGGTCGGGAAACCGGTCCGCATGTCGGCCTTGAGGCGACGATCAACCTCGCGCGCATCCTCGGCCTTCCGATCGCGGTGGCCCAGAAGATGTACGACGCCTTCCTGGCGACGGCGGGGATCACCGTCGTCCCGATCGACGATGCCGTCGCCCGCCGGGCGGTCGATGCCTTCGATCGCTACGGCAAGGGTCGGGGCCACCCGGCGCAGCTCGGTTTCGCCGACTGTCTCTCCTACGCCTGCGCCGCCTCCGGCCGCGTCCCGATCCTCTTCAAAGGTCGGGATGTTACCCGCACGGACTTGGCGATCGCATCGTAGGATGCCAAGCTCGGTGGAAGCCTTCGAGCCTCAAATCCCGAAATCTCCTCAATACTGAACCGTCGCACGCAACCCCAGCACGGCGGCGTTGCGCACCCGGCGGCCTTCGGGGTCGCGCGGATTGGCGATGCCGCCGCCCGGATGCAGGATCAGCTGCACGTCCGGCTGCAGGGTGAAGCCGGGCACCACCACCGCCTGATAGGTCGCCTCGATCACCGTCTCGGCCCGCCGACGCGGCATCGCCGTGCCGGTCAGAACGATGGTGTCGATGTCGGAGCGGCGCGCGTCGTCGGAGAGGCGGACATAGGCGAGGCTGAGGCCGGCCGTGTCGTCGTCGCGGCCCTCGAACAGGCCTTTGTAGGCGAGCCCGGTGTCGAGATAGGCCGAGACGAGGCTGGAGCGGGTCGGCGACCACGCCGCGCGCACGAAGAAGCCGAGCCCCTCGTCGTCCTTGCCGGATTCGCGGTAGAGCGTCTGGTCGTAGATCGCGTAGATCCCGGCATTGCCGCGGAGCTTCCGGCCGATGCCGGTCGAGTTCGGGTCGGCGAGCGGCAGGCCGGTCTGGTCGATGCGCAAGCTCTCGAAGCGCCCGAAATGTTGCCAGCCGCCCAGCGTGATGTCGCCGGGCAGGCTTTTCGCATCCTTCTCCGTGTTGAAGGCGTAGGTCGCCTCGGCCACGACGAGAGCGGGATCGCGGGTGCGGAAATTGGTGCCGGTGCGGTCGAGGCGCTGCGCCTCCGGGTCGTCGCCGGGGCGGTTGGCGCCGGCCGGATCGCCGTCGTAGAGCCCGGCCTGGAGCGAGAAGCCGTTGCCCGGCACGTATTTGGCCCGGATCGCGGGCGCCGCGAGCGGATAGGCCGGGCCGCCGCTCGGCAGGTCGAGCCCGGTGATCGCCGGCCAGCCGAAGGTCGAGTTCACGAACAGGGTCGCGGTCTGGCTGACGAAGAACTCGGTATCGGCCGCCTGCTGGCCGATCCTCAGACCCAGCTTGCCGTCGAAGAGCTGCTGGTCGAGCCACAGCACGTAGAGGCGGGATGAGGGCAGCGCCTCGATCACGCTGGTCGCCAACAGGTTGCCGACATAGTAGCGCGACAGGCCGGTGCCGTGGATGAAGTAGGCGTTGGCGTGGACCGTGGCGCCGTCCCAGCCGGCGAGCCGCTGCAGGTCGAGGTTGAGCCGCAGATTCAGCCGGTCCTCGACGATCGCCCCCTGGCGGAGGCCGCCGACAGGATTGCCCAGCGTCTCGGCGATGTAGGTGAGGCTGTACTCGATGCCCCGCTGCTTCAGCAGGGGCCGCAGGCCGAACGGGTCGCCGAGCGGCCCGAGCGAGGGCTCGATCGAGCGCACGTAGCCGCCCGAGGCCTGGCTCGTCGATTCCGGCTGGGAGACCGAGATCCGCGGATCGCCGCCTGCGCCCTCGTAGACCGGCCGTCCGGTGGGCTGCGCGAGGGCCGGCGGACAGGCGAGAGCCATCAGGACGAGCGCGCCGGACAGGGCGCCTGAATGGGGGCGGGCGAACAAGGGGAAACCTCTACGGCGAACCGCGAAGCTTGAGCTTACGGCCTCCGCGCCGTCCCTGCCAGAGCGCCGGAGGCGGCAGTCCCGGCCACACTCACGCCGCGCTGTGGTCCAGCGCCCGCAAATTGGCCACCAGCTCCGAGAACCCATCGCCCTGGATCAGCACGTGGCGGCGGAGCTGGTCGGCGGCGGCGGCGCCGTCTCCGGCGAGGATCGCCGTGACGACCGCCTCGTGCTCGGCGAGCGACTGCGCCACCCGGTGGCGGGTGCGCAGCTGGAGACGCCGGTAGGGGGAGAGGCGGCGGTGCAGCGCCAGCGCCTGCCCGCACAGGAAGTCGTTGCGGCAGGCGCGGTAGATCACGGTGTGGAAGACGTAGTTCTCACCGTAATAGGCTTCCGGATCCCCCGTCGAGGCCGCCCGGATGCAGGCCGCGAGCGCGCCCTTGAGCTCCGCCTCGAGCTCCGGCGTGAGGCGCCGCGCGGCGAGCCGTCCGCAGGCGGCTTCCAGTTCCGCCATCGTCTCGAACATCTCCAGGAGATGCCCCGGCTCGGGGGCGCTCACCACCATGCCGCGGCGCGGCTTGGTCTCGACGAGGCCGGTCGCGGCCAGCTGCAGCAGCGCCTCGCGGATCGGCGTGCGCGAGACGCCGAAGCGCTCGGCCAGTTGGGTCTCGTCGAGCCGCGCCCCGAGGGCGAGACGCCCCTCGACGATCTCGTCCTCGATCGTCTGCCTGAGGCGCTGGGTCTGATTCATCGGTCGGTTCATCGGCGATTCCCTGCCGATGCATATTCAAGGGCGTTGACAAAATATGCAAGATGACGCGATCTTGCATTAAATGCTGCGCTGAAACGTATATTGTGCGCTGCAAAAAGTCCGAAGCAACGGACAATGGCAGAAGCCGCGCGAGCGGTATTCGAAGAGGAAACGCCATGACGCTCAACCGCCGCCATCTCCTCGCGGCCGGGCTTGCCGCGCCGGCTCTGCTCAAGCTCGGGACCGGCTCGGCCCAGGCCGCCACGACCCTGAAGCTCTCGCACCAGTTCCCCGGCGGCTCGATCGACGAGGGCGACTTCCGCGACCGGATGTGCCGCAAGTTCGCGGCGGCGCTCAAGGAGCGCTCGAAGGGTGCGATGGAGGTGCAGGTCTATCCCGGCTCGTCGCTGATGAAGACCAACGCCCAGTTCAGCGCGATCCGCAAGGGCGCGCTCGACATGACGCTCTACCCCTCGCCCTATGCCGGGGGCGAGGTGCCGGAACTCAATATCGGCCTGATGCCGGCGCTGGTCCCCTCCTACGCGCAGGCCCTCGCCTGGAAGAACGCCCCCGTGGGCCGCAAGATCACCGAGATCCTGGAGGCCAAGGGCGTCATCCTCGTCTCCTGGGTCTGGCAGGCCGGCGGCGTGGCGAGCCGCGAGCGTCCGCTGCTGACGCCCGAGGATGCCAAGGGCATGAAGGTCCGCGGCGGCTCGCGCGAGATGGACCTGATGATGAAGCAGGCGGGCGCCGCCACGCTCTCGCTGCCGTCGAACGAATCCTACGCCGCGATGCAGACCGGCGCCTGCGATGCGGTGCTGACCTCCTCCACCAGCCTGATCTCGTTCCGCCTGGAGGAAATCTCCAAGGCCCTGACCTCGGGCCGGGAGCGCTCCTACTGGTTCATGCTGGAGCCGATCATGATGTCGAAGATCGTGTTCTCCGGCCTGCCCAAGGACCAGCAGGATCTCATCATGGCGGTCGGCGCCGAGCTCGAGAGCTTCGGCCAGGAGGGCGCCAAGGCCGACGACACCCGCGTCGAGGAGGTGTTCGGCAAGGCCGGCGCCAAGGTCGTGCAGCTCGACGAGCCGACGCTCGGCAAGTGGCGCGACATCGCCCGCGACACCGCCTGGAAGGACTTCGCCAACAAGAACGCGAGCTGCGCCGAGCTGCTCAAGCTGGCGGAGAAGGTCGCGTGAGCCACGCCTTCGACGCGGCCTCGGCCGCTTCCGAACCCCACAGGGCCGAGGCATCCCGGATTCCGGGACTGCTCGGCGTCATCGACCGGACGACGCGCCGGCTCAACCACCTCATCCTGGTGCTGGGTGGCATCGCGCTCGTCGCCGCTTGCCTCGTGCTCAGCTACTCCGTGCTGATCCGCTACGTCCTGCACGAGCCGACGGAGTGGCAGGACGAGACCGCCGTGTTCCTGATCGTCGGCGCGACCTTCCTGTCGGCGGCCGGCGTCCAGGCCAAGCGCGGCCACGTCGCCATCGAGGCGCTCACCGGCCTGCTTTCGCCGGCCGTCAACCGGATGCGCCTCGTCCTCGTCGACATCGTCAGCCTCGCCTTCGTGGCGTTCTTCGCCTGGAAGAGCTGGAGCCTGTTCCACGAGGCCTGGGAGGATGGCCAGATCTCGCAATCGACCTGGGGGCCGCCGCTCTGGATCCCCTACCTGCTGATGGCCGCGGGCATGAGCCTGCTCAGCCTGCAATTCATCCTGCAGATCGCCGAAGCCGTCCTCTACGGCCCCCGCAGCGCCGGCTGGGCCAAGCCGAAGATCGGGATCGGGGCGGACGTCAACCGCGATATGCGCGACCGCCCGGATCTGACCCCCGATGGGCCGGATCCCCTGGAGAGCACGATGAAACCGACAGAGGCCCCGATTCGGCCGTCCACGACGACGGGGGGCAAGGCATGAGCACCGCCGCGATCGGCTTCCTCTATGCCGGGGCGACGCTGGGGGCGATGCTCTCAGGGATTCCCATCGCCTTTGCGCTCGGCTTCGTGGCGCTGGCCTTCATGTACGCGTTCATGCCCGCCGCCTCGCTCGATACGGTGGCGCAGAACGTCTACGAGGAGATGGCCTCGATCACCCTGCTCTCGATTCCGCTCTTCATCCTGAAGGGCGCGGCGATCGGCCGGAGCCGGGCCGGCCAGGATCTCTACTCGGCGATGCACGCCTGGATGCACCGCATCCCGGGGGGCCTCGGCATCGCCAACGTGTTCGCCTGCGCCCTGTTCGCGGCGATGGCCGGCTCCTCGCCCGCCACCTGCTCGGCGATCGGCTCGGCGGGCATTCCGGAGATGCGCAAGCGCGGCTACTCGCCGGGCTTCGCCGCCGGGATCATCGCCGCGGGCGGCACGCTCGGCATCCTGCTGCCGCCCTCGATCACCATGATCCTCTACGCGGTCGCCGCCGAGCAGTCGCTGGGACGGCTGTTCCTCGCCGGGATCGGGCCGGGCTTCCTCCTGGTCGCGCTGTTCGCCAGCTGGTCGGTGTACCGCTTCCGCTCGGAATTCGCGGCCGCGAAAGTGGCCTACGAGCGGACGGGCACGCAGCACCCGATCCTCAAGGAGGATACCTACAGCATGCGCGAGCGCTTCTCGACGCTGCCGCGGGTGCTGCCCTTCGTGGTGCTGCTCACCGGCGTCATGGTCGCGCTCTACGGCGGCTACGCCACGCCCTCCGAGACCGCCGGCCTCGGCGGCCTGCTGGCGCTCGCCCTGATCGCGGTGATCTACGGCGTGTGGCGCTTCCGCGATGTCGACCCGATCCTCACGGCGACGCTGCGGGAATCGACCATGCTGATGCTGATCATCGGCATGTCGCTCCTCTACGCCTACGTGATGAGCTACCTTCACATCAGCCAAGCCGCGGCCCAGGCCATCGTCGCGATGCAGCTCTCCCCCTGGGTCCTGCTCGCCACCATCCTGGCGCTGGTGATCGCCCTCGGCTTCTTCCTGCCGCCGGTCTCGATCATCCTGATGACGGCGCCGATCATCCTGCCGCCGCTGAAGGCCGCCGGATTCGACCTCGTCTGGTTCGGCGTGGTGATGACGATCACCATGGAGATGGGGCTGATCCACCCGCCGGTGGGGCTCAACATCTTCGTCATCAAGAACATCGCCCCCGACATTCCGCTCAAGGACATCATCTGGGGCACCCTGCCCTTCGTGATCCTGATGGGCGTGGCGATCGTCCTGCTCTGCCTCGTACCGGGCATCGCCATGTGGCTGCCCGACCTGCTGCTGCCGACGACGCGGTAGGAACGCGAGAAGTCGGCGGAGCGACGCTTCGAAGAACGGACCCTCCGCGCCGCGGGCGCGGAGGGTTAATCGTTTCTTGGCGGCGGCAGTAAAACTCGCCTTAACCCTCCAGCACCCAAGATCGCCGCCGCATGCCAGATCCGGCCGGTCCCCTGGGAACGGCGGATGTGGGCTTCGCTCGAGCGCCGCGCGGGCTGGCCGCCACGGCGTCCGCCCGGATCGGGCGGACACCCTGTGACAGCCGCTTCCGGCACCGGACGGGAGACGATCCGTGACGAAGCCAGTCGCCGAGACGAAACGCGCCAGGGGCGCGATCACCACGCCACCGCTGAGCCCGAGCGTGCGCCGCCACCTCGGCAAGAGCCTGCGCAGCCACTTCGCCGACAGCCTCACCGAGCCGGTGGGCGAGCGCCTCGAGACCCTCATCGACCGCCTGGACACGCCGCAGGATCACACGACGCGTCCGTGATCGCCCGAGGATGGGCGCACGACCGGAAAACCCCGGCCGCGACGGGGCGCCCGGGGTCTCTGGATTCTGCGGTGGGGATTCGAACGGGGCCGCGGGACGCTCAGTCGAGAGCGACGGCGACCAGGGAGAACAGCCCGGCGAGCAGCAGGTTGCAGGCGATGAGGACGACGACCGTCATGGATTGGATTCGCGGCTGAGAGGAAATCGGGCAGGCGTCGAGGGCGGCGAGGGCCGCCGGAAGGAGAGCGTCTAGCGAGAGAAGCTTGACGGAGTGCTCATCCCGCCCGATTGCGGCGCCGGCGCGGCCCGGTTCGCTCAAACCGATGCAGGAAGATCACAGGTCCCGTCCTGCGCCGCCGCGCTTGAACCGGCGCTGAACCGCCGCGCGATCAACAGGGCCGTCCGATGCGGCAGCGCGGCCACAGCGGCCGGCGCACCGAGGACCGATTCACTGTTTTCCCCCAGCCCCCGTAATATTGCCAAGATTTGGTTAACGGACTAGGCTCGCGACGTCCCGTTTCGAGACAGGATCCGGCCATGATCTCCCTGAACGAGACCCTTCTCACCGCCGCTGCCCTGTTCGGTCTCGGCGCGTCCGCCGTCTCGGTCGGGAGCCCGGCGGAGCCGGCGGCCTTCGAGGACTTCTCCCCGGACGACGCCTCGTCCCTCGCCGGCGAGAGAGCGCTGCCGCCGGAGGAGGATGCGGCGGATGATCCCTTCTTTACTGCCGTCGCCGACGCCCTGCGGGAGGCGGGCTACCTGGATTCCTGAAAATCGGTTGATTAAGCCTGCCTGACCCGCCGCCCGCCGCGGGCGTTCAGGAAGGCCGCATGTCCGCATCCCCCGCCGTCTCCCCCGACGTGCTCGCCGCCATCGGCGGCACGCCCCTGATCCGGCTGCGCCGCGCCTCCGAGGAGACCGGCTGCACCATTCTCGGCAAGGCGGAATTCCTGAATCCCGGCCTGTCGGTGAAGGACCGGGCCGCGCTCTCGATCGTGCGGGACGCCGAGGCCCGGGGCCTGATCCGGCCCGGCGGCACCATCGTCGAGGGCACGGCGGGCAATACCGGGATCGGGCTAGCCCTGGTGGCGTCCGTCCGCGGCTACCGCACCGTCATCGTCATTCCCGAGACGCAGTCGGCGGAGAAGAAGGAGACGCTGCGGCTGGCCGGCGCCCGGCTCGTCGAGGTGCCCGCCGTCCCCTTCGCCAACCCGAACAACTACGTGCACGCCGCCCGCCGCCTCGCCGAGCGGCTGGCCGAGACGGAAGCGGCCGGCGCCTTCTTCGCCGACCAGTTCGACAACACCGCCAACCGCCGCGCCCATATCGAGGCGACCGGTCCCGAGATCTTCGCGCAGACCGGCGGCGCGGTCGACGGCTTCGTCTGCGCGGCGGGGACCGGCGGCACGCTGGCGGGCGTGGCCGAGGCGCTGCGGGCGGCGAAGCCGGGGGTGAAGATCGCTCTCTCCGATCCCGAGGGCTCGGCGCTCCACGCCTATTACAGCACCGGCACCCTCAAGGCGGAGGGCTCCTCGATCACCGAAGGGATCGGCCAGGGACGCGTGACGCGAAACCTCGAAGGGTTCACCCCCGATTTCTCGTTCCGGGTTCCGGACGCGGAGGCGCTCGGCATCATCTTCGGCCTGATGCGCGAGGAGGGGCTCTCGCTCGGCGGGTCGTCGGGCATCAACGTCGCGGGCGCGATCCGGCTCGCCCGCGAACTCGGGCCCGGCCACACCATCGTGACGATCCTCTGCGACGGCGCCGCGCGCTACGCCTCGAAGCTGTTCAATCCCGCCTTCCTGGGCGAGCGCGGCCTGCCGGTTCCGGACTGGCTCGGCCCGTCCGCCGACGCCCTGCCCGACTGGCGAGCATGAGCCGCCGACCGCAGGATCCGCACTGAGCCGGCAACGAAATCGCCGGAGGAAGCGTTGCTGTCGGTGCTCAAGCGAGGGTGTTTGAGCGATCGGGAGACACGCCGTCGATGCTCACCACCATCCTGCTCATTCTGCTGATCCTGCTGCTCTTCGGCGGCGGCAACTTCTACGGCGGCGGGCGCTTCCGCGGGCCCGGTTTCGGGTTGGGCGGCATCCTGCTCATCATCCTGATCGTCCTGCTGGCGACGGGCCGGATCTGAGCCCCTCGCCGCCGCTCACCGGGTGCAGGTGATCGCCACGACCGCGCCGAGAACCGGCGCCGCCGCTCCGCCCAGCGTCGTCGCGGCGTCTTTCGCGGGCAGCGCGCCCGTCTTGCCCGGAACGCCGCTCTCGCCGAGGAAGACCGCGACGGCCTTCCCCGGCACGATGCCGTAGCGCGTCGGCGGCATCACCCCGGCGACCAGGCGGGGCGCGGCGGGAAACCGGGCCACGAGTCCGACGAGACGGCCCGAGCGGTCGAGCACCGGCGCGCCGGCCGCGCCAGGCTGGAGCGGAGCGTAGACGCCCTCGACCGCGGCGGCGGCGGGAGCGACGCTCGGGCGCCCGTTGGCCTGGGCCCCGAGCACGAGCAGGGCCTCGCCCTCGCTCACGGCCTCGGTGCGCAGCGGCGGCGGCGCACCCGCGAGCCCCTCGGCGGAGAGCAGCACGAGGCTGCCCGCCGCATCCCGCCGCTCGATCCGCGCCGCCGCACCGGCGACCCAGGGCGCGGCGCAGGCTTCGAGGGCGGAGGCCACCGTCAGCACCCGGCCGCCGCCGAGAAGCAGGCCGGTCCCGGCGGGGCGCGCCTCGGCCTGTGCGCCGGGCGGCGGCGCGGCGGGCGCGACCGCCGTCGCAGGGGCGGGAGCGCGCTGGGTCGGGCCGGCGGCCGCAGCCGGCGCCTCCTCGGGAAAGGGCGTGAAATTGTTGGCCACCGCGATGACGAGACGATCGACCGTCTCCGCCAGCGCCCGGTCGTAGCCGAGGGTGAAGCCGCGGATGCCCGCCGGGCCCTCGGCGTAGCGGATGTAGGAGCGCCCGCCCGCCGTCTCGGCGGTGACGACGATGAAGTCCGGCTTCTTCAGCTTGTAGGTGACCTTGCGGCCGGGCATCGCGGCGGTGGCCCGCTCGAACAAGGCGTCGAGGCTGGTCTCGCCTTGCGGGAACGACTTGGTGTCGAGGGTCACCCGCCCGTCGGGGCTCTGCCAGCGGGTGCCGCCGGGGATCGCGGTCCTCCGCGGCAGCAGCGCTTCCGGCACGCCGATCACCGCACCGCTCGCCGGATCGGGCTGGACCTTGAAGCGCGCGGCCCGGCGCGCCTCCTCGGCCTCGCGCTTGAGCGCCGCGCGCTCCGCCGCCGTGAGCAGGCCCGTCGGCGCGGCGCCCGTGCGGGTCTGGTAGGTCTGGATGCCCTCGAAGCTGCGCTTGCCGAAGGCGCCGGTCGTCACGCCGTTATAGTCGCCGGTCCAGACAAGCGCGTCCTGCAGCCCCCGCCGCTCCGCCTCGGGCAGGGCCTCGAAAGCCGTCCGCGCCGCCTCGAAGGCGGGATCGGGCGCGGGCGGGATCGGGGCGGCGGGCTTCGGCCGCACCGGCGGGGCCGGTGGCACCGGCGCCTGCGCGAGGGCTCCCGACGCGAGGCCGGCGGCGAGCAGGGCCGGAAAGCCGGTGCGAAAAGCGTTCATCCGTACCGTCATCGCCACCGTTCGATTCGATGTTCAGGGAGGATGGGCAGAGAATCTGCTGGGAAATCTTTCGGCGATGATGCCAGCGGGAAGGGGGCGCCTACAAGTCGCGAGCGACTACCCCTCGCCGGCGTGGCTCTGGTTTGCCGCCTGTCTCGCATCTCCTTGAAGGTCTTCCTGAACGTCGTCCCGGCCGCAGCGCCGCGCAAGCGTTGCGGCCGGCGCGCCAAGTGATAGCTTGCCGGCCGCTGACGCCCGTGGTTCGGGCGCACCGGTCGGAGGAAACGAGCGCATGTCCCAAGGCAGAAGTCTCGGGCGCCTCGGCGCGGCCCTGATCGGCGCGACGCTGCTCGGTGCCCCGGCCCCGGCTCAGACGCCGCGCCCCGTCGCACCGCCGAAATCGGCAACCGCCCCGGTCACGAAAACCTTCCTGCGCGAGGCGCTGGCGAGCGCGGGTGTCCGCCTCGAGACCGCGCTCAGGAGCGAGGCGCCCCCCGGCGCGAAAACCGCCGCGCAGTGGCGCCGCGAGGCGGAGGTGGCCGCGCGGAGCGAGGGGGCCGAGCCGGATGCCGAGCTGAACGCCTACGCCGCCGCCGTCGCGGCCGACCCGAACGATGCTCGGAATTGGCTCGACTACGCCGGCGCGGCCATCGCGGCCGGCAACGACGAGGAGCGCGCCGATTATTCCGCCCGGTTCAAGCTGAAGGGCCGCGCGAGCGCCGCCGCCTACCAGGGCTACCTGCGCGCCCGCAATCCGGCGGACGAGGCACGGGCGCTGGCCCGGCTCGGCGAGATCCAGGCCGCCCAGTCCGAGTGGCGGCCGGCACTGGAAGCCTACCGGGCGAGCCTCGGGATCAAGGAGGACCCGCAGACCCGCGCGGCCTACGAGCGGCTGCGCACCGAGCACGGTTTCCGCATCCTCGACTACAAGGTCGATTCGGATGCCGCCGCGCCGCGGGTCTGCTTCACCTTCTCCGAAAGCCTTCTGCCGAAGACCGACTACGCGCCCTACGTCGCGGTCTCGGGCGCGGCCAACGCCGCCGTCACGGCGGAGGGCTCCCAGGTCTGCGTCGACGGCCTGAAGCATTCCGAACGCTACGCCTTCGTCGTGCGCCAGGGCCTGCCCTCCGCGGTCGGCGAAAGCTTGCTGAAATCGGCCGATTACGAGGTCTACGTTCGCGACCGCTCGCCCCAGGTGCGCTTCACCGGCCGCAACTACGTCCTGCCGCGCACCGGACAGGCCGGCGTGCCGCTGGTCTCGGTCAATGCGAGCAAGCTCGACGTCGAGGTGCTGCGGATCGGTGACCGCGGCCTGCTGCCCGCGCTCCGCTCGGAGGAATTCCTGAGCCAGCTCAACGGCTCGACGGCCAAGACCATCGCCGACCAGAAGGGCCAGCGCGTCTGGAAGGGCACCCTCGACACGGCCAAGGCCGAGATCAACCGCGAGGCGGTGACCGCCTTCCCCGTGCTCCAGGCGGTCGGCAAGCTGGAGCCCGGCCTGTACCTGATGCTGGCCAAACCCACCGGCACCACGGATTCGTCCGAGGACGAGTACGGCGGCTACGAGTCCCAGGCGACGCAGTGGTTCGTCGTCTCCGATCTCGGGCTCACCGCCTTCAAGGGCCGGGACGGCGTCCACGTCTTCGCCCGCTCGCTCGCCAGCGCCAAGACGATCTCCGGCGCCGAGATCCGGCTGGTCGCCCGCAACAACGACGTGCTCGCGACCGCCAAGACCGACGGCCAGGGCCACGCCGCCTTCCCCGCCGGCCTCGCCCGCGGCGAGGGCGGGCTGGCGCCGGGCCTCGTGGTGGCGCAACTCGGCGACGATTACGGCTTCCTCGATCTGGCGCTCGGCGCCTTCGATCTCTCCGACCGCGGGGTGAAGGGCCGCCCGGCACCGGGCGGGGCCGAGGCCTACGTCTTCCCCGAGCGCGGGGTCTATCGCTCCGGTGAGACGGTGCAGCTCACCGCCCTTTTGCGCGACCCGCAGGGGGCGGCTTTGGCCGGCCTGCCGCTGACCCTGGTGGTGAAGCGGCCCGACGGCGTCGAGTACCGCCGCGCGGCGGTCGCCGACGAGGGGCTGGGCGGTCGATCCCTCGCCCTGCCGCTGATGGCGGGCGCGATGCACGGGACGTGGCGCGTCTCCGCCTATACCGATCCGAAGGCGCCGCCGGTCGGCGAGGCGAGCTGGCTCGTCGAGGATTACGTCCCCGAGCGTCTGGAGGTGAGCCTCACCCCGAAGACGCCGACGCTCACCCGCGGCGAGCCGGCGGTCATCGACATTGCCGCGCGCTACCTCTACGGCGCGCCGGGCTCGGGGCTCGACGTCTCCGGCTCGGTCGCGGTGCAGGCGGCGGCCAGTCCCGGCATCAAGGGGCTGGAGGGCTTCTCCATCGGCCTCGACGACGAGGCGGTGGAGGCGACGACCGCCGAGATCGACGGGAAGGCCACCACCGACGCGCAGGGAAAAGCCAGCATCACGGTGCCGGTGCAGGAGGTCGCCGCCCCCCGCGCGCTCGAAGCAAAAATCACCCTCGCCGTCGGCGAGCCGGGCGGCCGGGCGCTGAGCCGCAGCGTGACGCTGCCGATCCTGCCGACCCAGCCCGTGCTGGCGATCCGTAAAAACTTCGGCGGCGATCTCGCCGAGAACGCGACGGCCAACTTCGACGTCGTGATGGCGGCTCCCGACGGGCGGCGCCTGCCGCAGGACGGCGTGACCTGGACGCTCTCGAAGGTCGAGCGGACCTATCAATGGTACCGCGCCGACGGGCGCTGGAGCTTCGAACCGGTGAGATCGAGCCGCCGCGTCGCCGACGGGCGCGTGGCGACCTCCGCCGAGGCGCCCGCCCGCATCACCGTCCCGGTGGGCTTCGGCCAGTATCGCCTGGAAGCGAGCGTGCCGGGCCAGCCGCAGGCAGGCGTCAGCGTGTCCTTCACCGTCGGTTGGGGCGGCTCCGAGACCGCTGACGTGCCCGACCTCCTCGACCTCACCCTCGACAAGCCGGCTTACGCTGCGGGCGAGCGGCTGCGGGCCCGGCTTGCGCCCAAATTCGCCGGCACCGCGACGCTGGCCATCGTCAGCGACCGCGTCCACGAGATCCGCGACGTAACGGTCGCGGAGGGCGGCACCACCGTCGACATCCCGGTCAAGGCGGAGTGGGGCGCGGGCGCCTACCTCGTCGCCACGGCCTACCGGCCGCTCGACCAGTCGGCCAAGCGGATGCCCGGTCGGGCGCTCGGGGTGGCGTGGTTCTCCGTCGACAAGGAGAAGCGCGGCCTCTCCGTCTCGATCGAGGCGCCGGAGAAGGTACGCCCCCGCGGCACGCTCACCGTGCCCGTAAAACTCGCCGGCCTTAGCCCCGGCGAGGAGGCGCGGGTGACGCTGGCAGCGGTCGATGTCGGCATCCTCAACCTGACCCGCTACGAGGCGCCGAACCCGTTTGCCTACTTCTTCGGCCAGAAGGCGCTCGGCCCCGAAATCCGCGATCTCTACGGCTACCTGATCGACGGCATGCAGGGCACGCTCGGCGCGATCCGCTCCGGCGGCGACGGCGGCGCGACCGAACTCGCCGACGCACCGCCTACGCAAGCCCCGCTCGCGCTCTACTCGGGTGTGGTCACGGTCGGTCCCGATGGAACAGCGAACATCCCGCTGGACCTGCCGGCCTTCAACGGCACCGCCCGGCTGATGGCGACCGCCTGGACCAAGGCCAGGGTGGGCCAAGCCCAGGCCGACGTGATCGTGCGCGATCCCGTGGTGCTCACCGGCACCCTGCCGCGCTTCCTCAATGTCGGCGACCGCTCGCGCTTCTTCGTCGCCCTCGACAACGTGGAGGGGGGAGCGGGCGACTACACCGTCGATCTCGACCTCACCGGCCCCGTCGTGGTGGCGGGCGAGGCGGTGCGCTCGACGATGCGGCTGGAGGCCGGCGCCAAGGGGCAGCTGGTGATCCCGATCACCGCCGCCGGCCCCGGCACGGCCCGGCTCGACGTGAGCCTGACCGGCCCCGGCATCCAGGGCAGCGCCGGCCAGTCCTTCGCGCTCGGGATCAATCCCGGCACCGGCGCACTGGTGCGCCGGAACGTGCGCCCGCTCGAGCCCGGCGCCGGCCTCGACCTGACGCCCGACCTGCTCGCCGACATCCTGCCCGGCACCGGCGCGGTTTCCGTCTCGGCCAATCGCCTGGGCGGCATCGACGTCGCCGCCCTGCTGCAATCGCTCGACCGCTACCCCTACGGCTGCTCCGAGCAGATCGTCAGCCGGGCGATGCCGTTGCTCTACGTCAACGCGCTCGCGGCCGGTGAGAAGCTCGGCCTCGACGGCGGGCTCGACGAACGGGTGCGCGGGGCGATCGAGCGGGTGCTGGCGCGCCAGGATTCGAGCGGCGCCTTCGGTGCGTGGTCGACGGAGAATGCCGGCGATACCTGGCTCGACGCCTACGTCACCGACTTCCTCACCCGCGCCCGCGAGCGCGGCTTCGCC
>Ga0233425_10002959_pt1 | contig 32063 bp, 30 predicted proteins | sample Watercolumn_Towu_2_FD_181712 | JGI IMG/M metagenome (GOLD analysis project Ga0233425, IMG submission 181712) | Freshwater microbial communities from Lake Towuti, South Sulawesi, Indonesia - Watercolumn_Towuti2014_140_MG | ecosystem: Environmental > Aquatic > Freshwater > Lake | place... | reverse complement strand
ACACCAGCAAATCAAATACCGATTCTTCATCCCTCTCCACGGTCAACACTACATGCTCCGCCAACACGCGGAACTTGCCGCCACAATGGGGGTCGCGCGCGAAAATATCGTTGTCCCCGACAACGGCTCACTCATAGATATTTCTGCAGATGGAAAATCAATCACCACACACAAAGAAAAAGCCCCCAGCAACCCCGTGATGGTAGACGGCTTCGCAGTCGGAGGCGTGCAGGAGGTGGTGCTTCGCGACCGGCAGATGCTCGCCGAGGACGGGATGTTTGTTATTATCGCCTCAGTCAATTCCGCGACGGGGAAACTCAAAAAATCTCCTGACATCATCTCACGCGGGTTCGTGTATCTGCGCGAGTCGCAAGACCTCTTGAATCAGGCGCGGCTTATCACCAAACGCACCATAGAATCCACCGCTGCGGGTCAGCGCCCCATCAACTTTGATTACATCAAAGACACCGTTACCGACAGCGTATCGCGCTTTCTCTTCCAAAAAACCGCCAAACGCCCCATCGTGATTCCCGTGCTTATTGGGGTTTAACTTTCCTCGTCTTGTTTGGGAGTGGCGGGAGAGTGCGCGGGGTCGTGGATGCTGTCGGTACATTCGCACGAGAGGAGCGGCTCGCCCTCTTTTTTGCACCCTTCGGCTTGACACACGCCCGCGGCGGCGGACTCGCCGCCACACCCACCGGTACAAATAAAGTGTTTCATCCTGTGAGTATACCCCTCTCGCGCAAAAAGTTTTCCACAGCTCTCGCGTCGGTGTCGGCGAGAATCGCACCGTCTAGGTCCAGCGTAGGCGTTTTCTCCTGGCCGCTCTTGGCGCGCAATTCGTTAAAATACTCGGCATTTCCGAGCACTTCGCGCTCTTCAAACGCAACCTTCTTATCGCGTAAGAACGCAAGCACTTCCGCACACCACGGACAGCCGGTTTTGGTATAGACAATCAACATACGCCTAGTATATACTCTCGTCAGAACAATTTAAAGGAGGCGTTTGCTGGGAACAGTTCGGGTGAGAGAGAAATCTCTCACTCGTTTTTTACCCCACATCCAAAAGCCGCGCGAGTGTGTGCGCCGCATACTCAATATCTTTTTTTGTGGTAAAGCGCCCGAGAGTAAAGCGGAATGTGGAGCGAGCGCGCGAGGTGCCTCCGCCGAGCGCGCGCACGACAAACGACTCGCGCTCACCCACAAGGCAAGAACTCTTGGTAGAAACGGCAACCCCCGCCGCATCCAATTGCAACATAAGCATCTCGGTATCTATTCCCAACAAAGAAAGATTCAGATTGTTAGGCACTCGCTCCTTTTTCTCCATACTTCCATTCACCACTATCTTCATTTCAACATTTTGCAAAATGTTTGAATATAAGAGGTCGCGGAGTTGTGCGAGACGGACGGACTCTTTTTCGCGCAGTGCGAAAGCGAGTGAAAGCGCCGCGGCACACCCGACCATACCGGGCATATTCTCGGTGGTCGCGCGGAGACCGCGCTCTTGGCCACCACCATAGAGAAGTGGAGCAAGGGGTGTGCCGCGGCGCACATACAACACCCCCACCCCTTTTGGCCCATACATTTTGTGCGCGTCAAGCGTGAGCAGGTCCACGCCGAGAGCATTGACTAAACAATTGAGATAAAGCGGCGCCTGACACGCGTCGGTATGGAAAAGCGGCCGATGCGGACACGCACGCAAGAGCTTACCAATTTTTGCAATCGGCTGAATCGTGCCGATTTCGTTGTTGACATACTGCACGGAAACGAGGACCGTGTTTGGGCGAAGCGCGGCAATAATTTTCTCTGCGCGGACAATTCCATTCCGCTCTACGGGCACGAACGAGACCTCCGCGAGCCCGCGTTTCTCCAATGCCCGAAGTGGCTCCAACACCGACGAGTGCTCAATGTTAGTGGTAACAAGGTGAGGCAGAAATCTTTTTCGGGACACGCTTCCGCTCACACGGATATTTTTCTGCTGAAAAATTCCTCGTGCTCGCGCCGTCGCGCTCGCAAGGTTCGCTTCAGCGTGCCCGCTCAACAATTTCTGCCACTCCCCGATCACGCCAAAAATCGCGAGGTTGTTTGCTTCAGTACCACCACTCGTAAAAACAATTTCCTCCGTGTGCGCCTCCAGCGCCCGCGCCACCTGCGTTCGCGCCTCCGCGACCGTCTTTTTCGCCGCGACCCCCTCTACATACAACGCGCTCGGATTGCCCCACTGCGTGCGCGCAAAAGGCCGTATTACTCTCTCCACCCGCGAGTCAAGAGGTGTCGTCGCCGCATAGTCCAAGTATACACGCTTCATCAACGTATAAAACCACGCGGGAGACACATTCGCAAATATGAGAAAAAATGGTAAAGTACACCTTTATGCAACAGAACGCAAAAAGACAGCCGGTGGTGGCGGTTGTGGGACATGTGGACCATGGCAAATCGTCACTTCTCGACGCCATCCGTAAGACCAATCTCACGGAAAAAGAAGCGGGAGGCATCACCCAACGCGTCGGCGCCTATGAGGCGGCAGGGCTCTCGTTCATAGACACGCCGGGGCACGAGGCGTTTAAACGCTGTCGCGAGTGCGCGTCTGGTGCGGCCGATGTTGCCATACTCGCCGTCGCTGCCGACGAGGGAGCGAAGGCGCAGACACTGGAATGCGCTATGTTACTCCAAACGAGCGGACTTCCCTTTATAGTCGCCTTTACCAAAATAGACAAAACCAACGCCGATCTGGAACGCGCCAAGCAATCGCTCGCGGAGAAAGAAATCTTTGTCGAAGGGTACGGAGGAAATATCCCTTTCGCAAGTGTATCGGCAAAAACCGGCGCGGGGCTCCCCGAACTCTTAGACCTCGTGCGCCTCCTCGCAGAACTCCATGAGAAACCCTGCCACGCCAGCGCACTCGCCGAAGGATTTATAGTAGAAGCCGAACGAAGCGCGGCAAAAGGTATTTTTGCCACACTCATTGTGCGCGACGGGACACTCCGGCGCGGACAGGCAGTTGCCGCGGGCAGTGTGTATTCGACGCTCCGCATTTTTGACGATTATTCAGGGATGCCGCTCGCGGAAACGGGGTGCGGCCGCGTCGCGCGCGTCGGGGGGTGGAGCGAGCTCCCACGCGCGGGCGAGCAGTTCCGCGCGTACAAAAACAAAAAGGAAGCGGAGGGGGCGGCTCGCTCGGCGGCTGAGCGAGCCGCGTCGCGCGTACAAACCCCCACTCTAGGACAGGAAAAACAAGAACAGGTGATTATCCCCCTCATCGTCCGCGCCGACACCGCAGGAAGCATTGAGGCAATCAAACACGAAACGGAGAAATGCGCGGGAGAAAAAGTGGCAATAAGGATAGTGCGCGCGGAACTCGGAGACATCGGCGAGAGCGACCTGCGCCTTGCGGAAGCGACTGACGGGGCGCTCGTGGTCGGATTTAATGTCGGCGCGGACGCGGGCGCGCGCAAGCGCGCCAAGGCGACTGCCTCTCCTTTCCACACTTTTGATATTATCTATCGCCTTGCAGAATTCATCGAAGAGGTGGTAAAAGAGCGTACCCCAAAAGAAATGCGCGAGGAAGTTGCGGGCCAAGCACGCATTGTTAAAATATTTTCGGAAGAAAAGAATATCCAAATAGCAGGCAGCAAAATGCTCGCGGGCGAGATTAATGTCGGTAATGAATTCCGCATTATCCGGCGCGGCGAGCGGGTGGGAACAGGAAAAATAAAAGAACTGCAGAAACAAAATGAACGCGTGCGCGAAATATCCGCTCCCGCCGAATTCGGCGCCGCGGTCACCCCCTCGCTCCCCCTCGCCCCGAGCGACATAATAGAAGTGGTGAAAATGGTAGAAACGGGATAATATAGTACGGGAAACGGCCACGTGGCGAAGAGAGTAACGCAGCGGTCTGCAAAACCGCTATACGAGGGTGCAAGTCCCTCCGTGGCCTCCCCGCCCGGGTGGTGGAATTGGCTAGACACACAGGACTTAAAATCCTGGGAGGCCCTAAAAATCCTCGTGTGGGTTCGACTCCCACCCCGGGCAAAAAGATTTCTAGCGTTGCGACAATTCTTCAATCCGCTGGCGGTTTTTCTCGCCACGGTCAAGCGAAAAAGAAATAGTGGGTACGCGGCGCATCCGCGCCGCGTGAGAGAGAAAAGTCCGAAACTCCCCTGCGTGGCGGTTGGCGAATGCGAGCGCCGCCACTTCTTCAGAAGGCGGCAAGACCGAGAGGAGAATAGTGGCGCGCGTGCCCTTCTCCGCAAGTTCAACACCGGTCACGGTGATAAGCGCAGTGCGGTTAGACTCGCGCTCTAGAAATTGCGCCGCCGCGCGCATAATTTCTTCGGTCACTCTCGCTGACTTTCTCTGTGATGACATATGGACCCACGGGGAATCGGACCCCGAACTCATCCATGCCATGGATGCGTAATACCACTTTACTATGGGCCCGTTTGACTTATCGTACCTGCTATGCTAGCATACGCGTAGAGTTAAGAACAATAGAGCGCTCGATGTCCACACATCGAGTGCTTTTTATTTTGCTACAATAAGACGCATATGCGCCAGACGCTCAAAACGGCAAGTGTCTTTCTCCCCTTCTACCTGCTCGCCTTTATCTTCACCCTCCATGTTGCTGTTCCCTCCTACATCAACTCCACCTACCTCGCGGGGAAAGTGGGCGAAGTGGGGGTGGGACTCCTCTTCGCCGGCGCCTCGCTCACCACACTCATTGCTTTCTTCTTCATCGGCACACTGCTCAAGAAACGCGGCGACTACGACCTCACCCTCACTCTCTTGGCGCTCGATTTCGTCGCCACACTCGGCCTCGCCGCGCTCCGCGCTCCGTGGGCGCTCGCCGCCGCCCTCGCGGTCAACTTCGTTACCATATCACTCATCCACTTTGACCTCGATGTCCTTTTGGAAAGTTTGTCTAAAACGCGCATCACTGGCACTCTGCGCGGCAATTACCTCACTGTTGCTAATGTAAGCTGGGTTATCTCACCCTTCTTGGTTGGCTTTGTGCTCAAAAACAACGATTACTGGCGGGTGTACGCCACCGCGCTCGTCTTCCTTGCCGCGGCGTTTGTCATTTTTCGCAAATTCTTCCGCAATTTCGCTGACCCTGAATACCGCACGCTCCCCTTTCGCGCCACGCTCCGCTCTATCCTCCGCCGACGCAATATCCGACTCATTTTTGGCGCAGGGTTTATCCTCCAATTCTTCTACGCCTGCATGGTCATCTACACACCGCTCTACCTCCACAACCACATCGGCTTTGATTGGCAAACCTTGGGGATTATCTTCTCCATTGCACTCCTTCCCTTCCTTCTATTGGAGGGACCCTTGGGGAGAATTGCCGACCGGTGGCTGGGAGAAAAAGAGTTCCTCGCTGCAGGATTTGTTTTTACTGCTGTTTCTACCGCGTTCATCGCTCTACCACGCACACCCGACTTCGCGCTCTGGGTCATACTCCTCTTCGCCACTCGCGTTGGCGCGTCTATGATTGAGATTATGAGCGAGACATACTTTTTCAAAAGAATAGGCGCGGGCGACGCCCATATCGTCGCCTTGTATCGGAGTACGCGCCCCGTCGCCTACATCGCGGCGCCGATTGCGGCATCGCTCTTTCTCGCATTTCTCCCCTTCCCCTATCTCTTCGTCGCGCTCGGTATCGTTATTCTCTCTGGTCTCGCTTTCACCATTCCACTCAAAGACACTAAATAGCAATCGCTCTCTCCGACTCCGCCGGCTTTTTAGCGCACGGGCAATACAGCGAGAAACGACCGCCGCACACGCCGCAGAGTGAGAGGAGCGCCGCGAGGAGCGAAAGCGGAAACCCAAACCCCTGCAAACCCGCGCTCCGCGTAAACCACACGGCGAAAATCATAATGACCGCGAGCACCGCGGATACCGTGCAGGTATAAACGCCCAAAACGAGCAGAATGCCCCCGATAAACTCGATATAACTCACCGCGTACGCGAGGAATGATGGGATACCCATCTGGCCAAACCCAGCAACTGTTGCCGCCATATCAGAAACCTTCGCCCACCCTGAGAGAATAAAAATACCTCCGACAATAAGACGTGTAATGAGAAGCATCCAATCCTTGCGTCGCGCCCCACACACAGAATCACACCCACCCCCGCACATATTTTTGAACATACACATAATTCAACTAACTGATAAAACGGAGGGTGAGAGATTCGAACTCTCGGTGGGTTTCCCCACACACGCTTTCCAAGCGTGCGCACTAGACCACTATGCGAACCCTCCAACCCCGTGCTACCCTATCGTATGTTAATCGTTATGCTCTTACTTTTCAACTTACATTAGCAACCACTATGTCCCTCTTTCTTCTCCGTGTCGCACTTGCTTTTTCCTTCCTTTACCCCGCATACGGATTCTGGGCGCGCCCAGGCGACTGGATCGGCTATGTGCCCGCGTTTGTCAAAAATATCGGCCTCCCAAGCGAGACGATCCTCCTCGGGTTTGCGCTGTTTCATATTACCCTCGCACTCTGGATTCTCATCGGCTGGCGCACCACGCTCGCGGCGAGTGTTGCCGCGTTCTTTCTCGCCTCCGTCGTCCTCTTCAACCTCAATCAACTAGATATTCTCTTCCGCGACATCGCGCTCGCCCTCGCCGCACTCGGGCTCGCGCTCGGCTCTCGTATGCGCGAGTAGTTTTATACACCTCACCTCCGCACAAAAAGCGCAGTAAAAAGTTCCCACATGCTAGAAATAGGGAGTGTGCCTATACCGGCGCCGAGAGACGGCGCCACTTCTACCGTCACTGACACGGTATCTAATAACTCGTTGAGCGAGTTCACACAGGAAAGAGAATAACGGGTCGTTGTATCCGGAAACACATCAGTCCCTCTTTCGTTATTGCTGTTCGCACTGATAAACGGGTATCCCCAACTATTGGTACACGAGTTCGCCGCGTTGGGAACATCCCAATACAAAGTGATGCGCGTCCCGGGCGTAGCCGTAAGCGTGCCTGACTTGACTGATACGACGGGGGTTGAAACCACAAAAGTGATACTCCCCGGCAAAAGTAACACCGGCTCCTCAGATACTGATGTGGCTGTAGGGGCTTCGGGAACCGTACTCGGAGCAGGAAGGGTTGGTGCGCTTTCTGCGGCAGTTTCTGCTTCCGGTACTGCGCGGACAGGAACAGGAGCAGGTGGAACAACGGGAACACGCACCGGTGTGGGCAGGGGCGCGGCGGGAACAGAAACGGGAACAGGAGCAGACGGCAAAACTTCCGTTGGCGCAACAACCAGCACCGGTGCTGGTTCGGGCACTGCTTCCGGCACAAGCACGGATAATATACCGACCACAAAAACACACACAAGCACATACACAAGTTTCTTCATATCTCTTTTAGTATACCAATTATTATTCAAAAACAATCAAGGCAAGCATAAGACCGAAACCGGCAATAAGAGCGAACACTTGGATAACCGCCCGCCCGCTCCCGCTTGTTTTGTGAAGTTCGGGCACGAGGTCGGTGCCGGCAATATAGAGAAAAGCGCCAGCGGTAAAGGCGGCGGCGAGGGGGATAAACCCTTCGGCGCGCGCGCCAATAATAAACACAAGCGCAAGCCCGATAAACGCAGAGAGAGCAGAAAAAAAGTTCCAGAGAAGCGCCTTGCCACGCGACCATCCCGCATGAATAAGGAGTCCGAAGTCCGCGATCTCTTGTGGAATCTCGTGAAGCACCACCGCCGCGGTCGTCGCCACACCAACCGCCGGGCTTATCAGAAAACTCGCACCGATAATTACTCCATCAACCATATTGTGGACAAAATCAGCAGTCAAAATGAGTGGCGCAATCGCTGTAGGCGTATGGTCGTGCGCCGCGAGCGTCTCGCGTGACTCCTCGTGCACGCCGTGATGGTGATGCCACGCCAAAAACTTTTCCAACATAAAAAAAACGAGTACGCCTACAAATACCGCCGTACCCGCCGCAACCGTTCCCACCCCACTCTCCAATACTTCGGGAATAAGATGGAGAAACGCGTTACCCAAGAGCGTGCCCACCGCGAGCGCGACAAGCACAAAAACCATGCGCCGGAGCGCGCGGTCAGAAAGTGTCAGCGCCGCAACTCCCGAAAAAGAAACCACGCTTACCAGCGCAACCGCCGCCGTCGCATAGACCACAGGCATACCGAAAGAGTATACCTACTTTTCTGCTACAATGCGACATATTATGCACCAGCACGATGGAGTAGAAAGACATTTTCGGGTATCGGCATACCAAGAGCAAGCGCTCCGGAAGTTGGGAATTGAGACGATAGAGGACCTCCTCTACCACTTCCCTGTGCGCTATGGCGAAACAGCAGAGATGAAAAGCATTGTAACGCTCCAGAAAAGAGAGACGGCAGTGGTGTACGGGCGCGCGAGTGGGCTCAAGGCAAGCAAGGGTTTCCATTCTAAAATCGCCATGGCCCAAGGGGAGATTGCCGATGATAGCGGGGAAATTAAGTGCGTATGGTTCAATCAACCCTACCTCGCCAAAATGATTCCCGAAAGTGCTCTTGTTCGCGTGGAAGGCAAAGTATCGGAAAAGCGAAACGGCGGCGGACTCTATTTCTCTAATCCAAAAATTGAACGCGTGGAAAAAATCCCCCTCTCTACTGAAAGCTCACTCTTCGGCAAAAGCGCGGAGGCACATTCGCTCCATCCGGTGTACCCCGAATCGCGCGGCATCTCCTCCAACTGGCTTTCCCACGCAATGCAAAAAATTATCAAGGGCGGCACACTCCAAACAATGACCGACCCAATTCCATCAGAGATATTAAAAAAATACTCACTCCCTGCGCTCGCGACCGCCCTCATCTGGATTCATGCGCCAAAAAGAGAGGCGGACGCGCGCGCCGCACGCAAACGCTTCGCCTTTGAAGAAATATTTTTCATACAACTCCAAAGGCAAAGTGAGCGACGCGCGTGGGAACACGAACCCGCATTTGCGATTGCAGGGGCAAGCGCGCGCGCGGACGAGTTCATAAAACGCCTCCCCTTTGCGCCGACAACGGCACAACGCCGCGCCATCGCCGCGATTGCAAAGGACTTTGAAAAGGGGCAACCGATGGCGCGACTCCTCGAGGGCGATGTGGGAAGCGGCAAAACGGCGGTCGCCGCGGCGACCGCGTATGCGGTCATCACCACCCCAGGCAATCTACAAGTAGCATACCTCTGCCCGACTGAAATACTCGCGAAACAACAATTTGATAATTTTATTTCTTTTTTCTCTCATCTTCCTCTCAATATTGGACTCATTACCTCTTCCGGCTGTCGAAAATTTCCCTCCAAGGTTAACCCACACCTCGCAACTGACATATCGCGCTCGCAACTTCTCAAATGGGTGGCGAACGGCGAAATAGCCTGCCTTGTGGGGACGCACTCACTCATTCAAAGGGCGGTGCGCTTCAAACATCTCGCCTACGCGATCATAGACGAACAACATCGCTTCGGCATAAAACAACGCAAAAAATTGGTGAAAAAAGAACGGGTAGTCCCTCATCTCCTCTCCATGACCGCGACCCCCATACCACGCACACTCGCACTCACCTTCTTTGGCGACTTAGACCTCACCCTCCTTGACGAAATGCCCGCGGGCAGGAAACCCATCATCACCAACATTGTCCTACCACATGAGAGAAAAGAAGTGTACACGCACCTCCGCGGCGAAATAAAAAGCGGGCGGCAAGTATACATCATTTGCCCGCGCATCAACCCGCCCGACTCGCACAGCGAGCCGTTGCGGGCGGGCGAACCCGACCCCGCAAATGAACTCGCGGTGCAAGCCAAGTCAGCAAAAGCCGAGGCGGCGCGGCTCAAGAAAAACATCTTTCCTGAATACAAAATCGCGGTGCTCCATAGCAAGATGAAAGAGAGTGAAAAAGAGAAAACGATGGAGCAATTTAAGGAGGGGAACATTCATATCTTGGTCTCTACCTCAGTGGTAGAGGTCGGCGTCAATGTTCCCAACGCAACCAACATCGTGATAGAAGGCGCGGAACGCTTCGGACTCGCGCAACTCCATCAACTGCGCGGGCGCGTATTGCGAAGCACACATCAAGCCCACTGCTTCGTTTTTGCCGAGAGTGCGGGCGACAAGACCATTGCGCGATTGCGCGCGCTTACAGACGCCAAAAATGGGTTTGAACTCGCGGAATACGACTTGAAACAACGCGGGGTGGGCGAGCTCTCGGGACTGCGGCAGTGGGGCGTTTCCGACATAGCAATGGAAGCGCTCCAAAACCTCAAGATGGTAGAAGCCGCCCGCACCGAGGCAGTAACACTCCTCCGCGAGAACCCAACCCTTGCGCACCACGCTGACCTCGCGCGTGAAATCGCCCACCGCAGAGCGCGCGGCGCAGAGGTACATTTTGAATAATTCGTTTTCGTTACCGTTTAGTGATACGATGACGCTATGACGAAGGAAAAAACAATTATTACCAACCAAAACGCATTGCGTAACAAGGCAAAACCGGTTGCGGCGGCGGATATCGGCACGCAAAAAATCAAAACACTGATTGCAGAGATGGGAGAAACACTCTCAAAAGAAGCAGATGGGGTAGCGCTCGCGGCGCCTCAAGTAGGGGCGCCGCTACGGCTCTTCATCGTCACGGGAAAAGTTATGGGGCAGGACACGCCGAAAGTATTCATCAACCCAGAATTAGTCAAACGCGCGCGCAAAAAACAAGAAATGGAGGAGGGGTGCTTATCACTCCGGTGGCTCTACGGGAAGGTGAAACGGAGCGCGCGAGTTACGGTAGAAGCGTATGACGAGGAGGGGAAAAAATTCTCGCGTGGCGCGGGAGGACTCCTCGCGCAAATATTTCAGCACGAAATAGACCACCTCAACGGCAGACTCTTCATTGACACCGCAACCGATGTAGTGAATATCCCGCCACCCACACCACAATGAAAATGGTATTTTTTGGCTCAGATGATTTTTCGGTCATTGTTCTTGAGCAACTCAAAAAAGCGGGGCTCGTTCCCGCGCGTATCGTCACCACACACGACAAGCCACGCGGACGCGGCTTGCGTATCTCCCCCTCCCCCGTCTCCTTCTGGGCGCAGAAAAATAATGTGGTGGTATCGCACGAATATCCACCCGCCTCTTCGGCGGGTCGCCGAGGAGGCGACTACTCACTCTTTCTTGTCGCCAGTTATGGGAAAATCATTCCGAAAGATATTGTGGATATTCCGCGCTCCGGCGCACTCAATGTACACCCCTCGCTCCTCCCAAAGTATCGCGGGCCATCACCCATCCAAGCACAAATTCTTGCTGATGAAAAAGATATCGGCGTCACGATTATAAAAATGGATGAAAAGATGGACCATGGACCGATAGTCGGAAGTAAAAAATTGGAAGTCAGAAGTCGGAAATGTTCAGAACTAAGAAAACAACTCGCCGAAGAAGGCGGGAAATTGCTCGCCGAAGTTATTCCGCGCTATATCACAGGAGAAATAACACCCATGCCGCAAGATGAGAGCGGGGCAACGTACACGCGCAAATATACAAAGGAAGACGGATTCATTGACCTCACGGGCGACCCATACCAAAATTTTCTCAAAATACAGGCGTTTGAAGGAAATGTGGGGGCGTATTTCTATATGAATAAATCCACCTCCGTACCCCCTCCTTTAGTAAAGGAGGGGGCTGGGGGAGGATTTTTGAGACAACATCTTCGTGTGAAAATAGTTGACGCTGATTTTCGCGACGGGAAACTCCACATTCTCCGCGTCATCCCCGAAGGCAAAAAAGAAATGTCGTATGTCGACTTCCTACGCGGAATGAAAGTCGCGGGGGAAGCGGGCGTAAAGCCAGAGCGCGCTGACGATAGAGCCGAGTGAGAAGGCAAGCGGAAGCGCGAACACTCCTCCAGAGTGCATAAAAAGAAAAGCGAGGAAGATGGAGAAAGCCGCGCCACAGAGAGCGGCGATAAGCGGCGTGCGGGTATAACCCGCGGCGTAGTATCCGCGCGTGAGAAGAAGTGAGACACCTTGCGCCGCGAGAGAAATGACAAAAAGTGCAAAGACCGTTGCGGTCGTCTCGACGCTCTGTGTCTCAAATGCGCCGCTCCCGAGAATAACACCTACAATTTCTGTACGAAAAACAACACAGAGAATAATCGCTAGAGACGACCACCAGAGAATGCGCCGGAGCGCCGAGCGAATGGTAACGATAAACTCATCGCGCTTCCCCACCGCCCACAGAGACGAAAGTGCGGGGAACGCGGCGAGACCATAGCTCGCCGCAATGAGCGAGAGAGGCACTGATTGCAAATTCCATGCAAAAGAAAACGCCGCAACCGCTCCCGCACCAGTGAGAGCGGCAAACGCGGTGAGTGCGAGCATGGTGAGCTGTTGCGCAGAGAGTGCGAGTGCGCGCGGGAGCGACACACGCACCACCTCTCTGACGCGCGCTGTATCTAGAGAGAGCGAGAGTCGCGGTAGGGCGCGCGAGCGCGCGACGGCAATACATTGCGGCGCAAAATGGAGCAGAGCGCCGAGCACAACCCCCCACGCAAGTCCCGAGAGCCCAAAAGAGGGATACAGCAAAACAATACCGACAATAATCCCCGCATTATAGAATACCGGGCTCACCCCGTAGAGCACAAACCGCCGCTCTAGTTGGGTGATGCTCGCAAAAAAGTTTGACGCGCCTAAAAGGATTGGTTGGATGAGCATAATGCGCATCAACATACCCGTCGTGTCCTGAAGTTCGGGCGAGAAACCTGAGAAAAATAGGCGCGCAAGAGCGGGAGCGAACACAAAGGCAAACGCGCTAAGACAAACAATACCAATAAAAAACGCCGAAAAGATAGAATCTAGAAACGCACGCTCTCTCTCTTTACCTATAGAACGCTCACGCGCAAGAAACGGCATCAGTACAGAGAACGACACGAGTGATGCCGCAAGAATATAAATGAGGTCGGGAACGCGAAACGCGGCAAAATACGCATCCAGTTCTGCCCCTGCGCCAAAGGTGTGTGCAAGAAACCGATCGCGTACGAGCGCGAGAAGCTGAGAGAGAAGCGTAAAAAAAGCGAGCAGATACGCCGCGGAATGCAACCCGCTTACGCGCTTGCCGAAAAACTGGTAGATTTTTTTGAACATTTACTCATCCTCCCCCTCCTCCACCGGCAACTCAGTTCGTTTCTCGGGGGTAGCGGTGACGGGTGGCGCGGCATTAGCAAAGGGTGCGCGCCCCGCCTTGAGATTGCGAAGAACGAGCGCCACTTCTTCATTGGCGGGGTTGGTGCGGACCAATTCTTCAAATTGCGCGATCGCCTCGCCATCTCGATTGAGCCGTTCGTAGGCAAGCCCAAGAAAATATCGCGCATTGGCGTAGTTTGGGTTAAGCGCCACCGCGCGCTCAAAGGCACCCACCGCACCTTGATAATCGCGCTGGTTGTATTTGAGCAACCCCAGTTGGAATCGCAGCGTTGGGTCATTTTGCGAGAGAACCGTCGCCGCCTCCACTGATTGGATAGCGCCGGCAATATTACCTTCTTGTACCTCCAATTGAGAGAGGAGAAACACCGCTTCGGTGTAGTTTGATTTTGCCTGCAAGGCGCGCACGATAAACTCCCGAGCGGCTTTGTTATCCCCCTTCGCCGCTTCCAAGCGCGCCAGAATGAGAACGATGGCGGGGCTCTGGGGATTGCGCGCGAGCGCCTCTCCGTACGCCGCCTTCGCCGCCTCATACGCGCCCTCTACCCGGAGAGGCACGACCGCTTCATACACGCGCCCGAGCGAGAGCCAGTTTAGGTAATAACCCCCATCGAGCGCCACCGCTTCCCGCGCGTATCCCACGGCGCGGCCGAGTAACTCTTGGAACTCTGCACGAACCGCATCGGCCGGTTTTGTACTATCCTGCACCACCGCGTTCATACGCGCGAGCATCACTTCGCTCAAAGTCCGCAAAAAGAGATCCTGCGGAGAACGCTCTGCCGCACGCATCAATCGCTCTTCAACCACCCCAATCTGTCCCCCCGCATTCGCGCTCCGCAACCCGTCGACAAATACCATACCAGCGTACCACCGATTGCCCACACTCCACACCAGTCCCGCACTCCCGAGCACCACAATGACCAACACGAGTACACTAGCAAACGAGAACGAGGGAGTCGCCGCAAAACGCCACACGCGTCGTTCACTCTCGAGCGCCGTTGCGCGCGCTGCAAGCGCGAGACCGGTAAATACAAAGGTGAGTGCGAGCACTGCAGGACCCGGCGAGTAGAAAAAGAGGACAAACCAAAGAAAAAGCGAAGTGAGAAACGGCGCGCCGACAAGGTACCGCGCAACCTTATCTGCCCTCTCCGAGAGGATAAACCGGAATCCGCCAAAGAGATATGCGGCGAGAAACACCAACCACGCGAGCACTCCCGCGAGCCCCCCCGTCACCAAGAGCGTGGGAAGAAATCCTACCCCCGAGGTAAAATCAGTGTTCCAAAAAATGGTTTGGTTGACGCCTTGTGGCTTGAACGCGAGCCACGCCCGCCCAAAAAGATTCGAACCCTTCCCCAACACGGGGTCAGTCGTGAGTGTTGCCTTTGCAATAGAAAGTGTTGCTCCGAGTGATGGACGCGCTTCGGGAACGGCGATACCGAGCCGTTCCGGGAGCACACCACCAAGCGATTGAGGAAAAAGTACGAACATGAGCGCCACCACACACACCACCGCAGAGATGGGCGGTATTTTCCGCGGAGGTAGAGGTACTTGAATACCCGTGTCTGCATGCGTTTCTTCTTTTGTGTCCTCTGCCACCTCTTTTCCCTCCACACCCTGCCGCACCTCCGCGTACTCCGCGCGTTCCAAATGTTTGAACGAAAGAAGATACACGACAAACACGAGTGCGAAGGCGGCGAGAAGAAGCCACACCAGCGTGAAGTTTGCCGCGGCGAGCATCAGAAGCGATGCGGCGAGCCCAACGATAAAGAGCGCTCGTAATCCGGCGCGCACCTTCATAAACTCAAGTGTCGTCAAGAAGAACACCCCCGCCGCACCAAAGAAAACACCGACATCATTCCACCGCCCCAGCGGAGTCGCGGCAATATCGGTGAAAAACGAAAAAGAAAAAACCTCGGGACCCAGCGTAAACCGCAGAACATGAAAAAGAAAAACGACGGTTGCAGATGCGAGGAAAAGAAAAAAAGCGTAGAAAAGATGGTCTGCGCTCCGAAAAAGCGCGGTGATTAAAAAAAGAAAAACCGCGAGGGCGAGGAGAAAAGAAAATGAGCCGATATCAAACCAATTGCCACTCCACGATACCGACGCTGCGCCCGAGGCAAGTGTTGAGAGCGCTCCCGCACATACCGTAAAGAGCAACCCCACTAGCGCTCCCGAATGTAAAAAAGATACCTCCCCACTTCGGAGTCGCGCCGCCGCCCACAACATAAAGGCAACCGCCGTACCAACTATAAAAAAGGCGGTCTTAGAGAAAGAGAGCGGCATCCCCGCGAGCGGGATCACAAAAAGTGGTAAAAGAAAAATGACACCGAGCAACACCACACGCGCAATGGTTTCTAATTTCATAATGCACTCCAGTATACCTCCCCCTACGAGGGTATGCAAGATATGAAAAGCATAAAAGAAAAACCCCCGCGATAAGCGGGAAGTTTTTCATTGTGCGGCGGTGCGCCTATAAGCCGAATTCTGTGAACGATAGCCATTTATCTAGGCCTCGCATCGCTACGAAGCTCAAGCGTCACTCCCCTCCTCAGTTTTTTCAAAACTGGGGAGGGACACGGACTTGCACACGCGTAAGAATTTTGCCGTTTCACCCCCCGCATTGCTGCGGGGACTCGTCTCTGTTCGCATCTCTACCCTTACGGGCGACAGGCGTTACCTCCGATACTCCGACTTTCGTCGGAGGTCGGAGTCCCGACCCATTCTATGGCGTCGGGACTGCTACGCTTTCCCAACCATAAGTCGGGATATGTGTTCGGACTTTCCTCCCTCTCCCGACAAGGGAGAGAGCGACTATCCAGCGCACCACCGCAGGGAGTATAACACAACACTCAGGCACCCACAACTCCTACACTATGCCCTTTTCCGGCGCGGACATCTACTTCGTAAGAAGTATTCTGTGCCTCAAAGAAGTTCACTAATTCAAAAACATCGGTCGCCGTTCCCATCCATTTCGCCGGGTTCTTCGCATTGTAGTACTTCGCCAGTCCCAACTCCTCCAATCGCCGATCGGCGACATACTGCACATACTGGTTCACATAGTCGGCATTCAGGCCGAGAATACCGTTGGGAAAGAGGTCGCGGTTGTATGCTACTTCCAAATCCACCCCCTCAATGATAATACGGCGAATTTCGTCAGCAAACCCTTCGGTCAATAAATCGGCGTTTTCCTCCAAAATAGAGTGGATGAGCGTGATACCAAACTTCAAGTGGAGCGACTCATCACGGAGCACCCAGTTGATCATTGACCCGAAGTTGCGGAGCTGGTTTCGCTGGCGAAAAGAGAGCGCCACCATAAACCCAGAATAAAACCAGATACCCTCCATGACAATATTGGTCGCAACGAGATTGCGGATAAAGTCCTTCCGCCCTTCGGTGGTAGATACATCGAGCGCTTCTTCGGTCATCCGCTTCATATACCGCATAATATACTCTTCTTTGGCACGCATAGAGGGAGTATTCAGGTGAAGGGTGTAAATTTTCGTGCGGTCAAGCGGGAAAGTCTCCAAAACATACTCAAACGCGACACAATGGTTCGCCTCCTCCCACATTTGTTTGGCGAGATAGAGATGACACTCGGGAGATTTCAGATAAGGATAAATCCCGAGCGCGATAGAACGGTTGACAATAAGCTCCGCGGGATTAAAAAACGCCATCAAAAACTTGACCGCGTGCCGCTCGTCTTCGGTCATCTTCTCCCAATCGTGGAGGTCATCGTTGAGCGCGATCTCATGTGGAAACCAGGTGTTGCGCACTGCCTGCATATAGAGATCGTACGCCCATTGGTACCGAATGGGGTGCAAACTTGTATCTTCAGGAGATGCTTTGCCGATGAGCATAAAAAAGTATATAGTGAGTAGTAAGTAGTGAGTAGAAAGACAAGAAAATAAACTACTGACACGAATCGCAGACAAATTTTTCTTGCGGGTCGGAAGGACCCGCGCCCACCGGCACCGATGCGCTCACCACCGCCGCAGACACAACCAGCGGCGAGAGCGGCGAGACCACCGACTCCGCCATAACCGGCGACGAAACGACGGCAACCGCGGGCGGAGCAGTACGCGCGACTGCCGCGAACCCGCGCTTACCAAGCTTCTCGGCTTTGTTCACCCGCACCGTGCTCTGCTCTGCCGAGTGTCGCGGCTTCATGTGGAGATAGTAGGTCGTCTTGACCCCCTTTTCCCACGCAGTCATATAAATCTTCATCGCCTCATCTATATCACGCGACTCCAAGTACATATTGCGCGAGAGCGCTTGGTCCACCCACTTTTGCGCGCGCGCCGCGACTTCTATAAACGAATACGGCGAAGTGCTAAACGAGGTCTTGTAAATATCCCGCAAATGGAGAGGAATCTCTTCAATACCAGAAATATCTCCCTGCGCCTCTATTACGCGCTCCCGTACGCTCTCCCAGAGACCCATGTTCTTGAGGTCTTTCACCAAGTTATGATTAACATCGAGATATTTGCCTGAAATTTTATTGCGAGAAAATACTTGCGCGAAACGCGGGTCAAGCCCGGGGGTGGTACCGGCGAGAATGCCGATATTAGCATTGGGTGCCACCGCGAGAAGGGTAGCGTTGCGCATACCACCCTTTACCTTCGCACGCAATACATCCCAATTGAGTCCTTTGTGCTTGCTCTCATGCGCAACTAAGAGCGCCGAACCCCGCGCCTCTTCAACACGCGTCATCGTATCGATGGGCACCAGCCCCTGCGACCAACCCGACCCCGCAAAGTTGGGGTAACTTCCGCGCTCGCGCGCGAGATTCGCGCTCTCGTCTATCGCCATATAACTCACAAACTCAAAAATGCGGTCGGCAAAATCAGCCGCGTGAGCAGAATCATACGAGAGACCGAGGCGTTCGAGCGCATCCGCGAAACCCATCACCCCGAGCCCCACCGCGCGGTTTTCCTTATCAGCGCGCGCCGCCTCTATCACCGGTGGTTGGTTAATATCAATCAAGTTATCCAACTGCCGCACTACAAAACGCACCGATTCCTCCAGCCGCCCCCACTGCACTTCCTTGTTCACCACATGCGCGGCAAGGTTGAGCGTCGCCAAATTGCACACAGCAATGTGCTCACGATCTTGGGGAAGCGTAATCTCGGTGCACAGGTTGGACATGTGGATAGTGCCGGTATTGTTGTTGAGTGCGCGGAGATTGATCGTGTCTTTCCAAGTCAACCATGGATGCGAAGTGGTCTGAAGCGACACGAGCATCTGGCGAAAAAGCTCACGTGCGGGAACTTTTTTGAACACACGCAACTTCCCCGATTCGGCGGCGGCGATATACCCCTCATACGCCCGAGAAAACGCGGTGCCATAGAGCTCGTTGAGGTCAGGGGTCTCCTTGGGGTCAAAAAGATACCAGTCCCTCCCCTCTTTTACCCGACGCATAAATTCGTCCGATATAAAGGCGGCGGTGTTGGCAGTGCGCATACGGACATAGTCATCGCCCGCGTTATGCTTCCATTCCAAAAATTCTGGAAAGTCGAGGTGCCAATTCTCCATGTAGAAACAGAGCGCTCCCACCTTCTTGCCTCCGCGCTGAACCGCGCGAATCGCCGTATCAATAATTTTTGCAAACGGGGTCGGTCCACTAGAGTAAGTATTGGACAACGAGAGCGGCGACCCGGCGGCGCGGAGTTTGGTAAGAGAGGCGCCGATACCCCCCGACCCCTTGGAAAGGAGAAGTACATCAGAAACGGACTTCGCAATATGCTCCATATCATCGTGAATCTCAAGCAAGTAGCAGTTGGAGAGTGCGGGACGCGCCGTCCCGGCGCCAAGGTTGGTGGACCCGCCGGCAATATATTCGTGCCGCGACATTTTGGTGTAAAAAAGTTTTGCCCAAAGCGTCGGGTTCTGCTCGTGATACGAAAGACCCATCGCCACCCGCATAAAAAAGTATTGCGGTGTTTCTATCGGTACCTGCCCCTTCCCCTTCAGCGCATAACGGTTCATGAGTGTGGAAAGACCCGCGTAGAGGAATCGTTCGTCGCGTTCAGGAGCGAGCGCATCGGCAAGCTCCTCCAAGTTAAACCGCTCATGCATGCGTGCATCCAACAAGCCAGACGCAACACCCGAACGGATAAAACGAACAAAGCCGTCGCGGTGGGCGCGGCGAAAGTCCGCCGCGGAATCCTTGTTGTACTCGCCCACCGCGCGACGATACACCGTCTTAAGCAAAAGTCGCGTCGCTACTTTATCGTACTCAATATCATCTTTAATATTCTGCGCCGCGGCATCTACCGTCGCGCGATCCATTTCTTCGGTCGTGATACCGTCATAAAGCGTCAGTTTGGTGTCACTCGCAATCTGCATCACCATAGACACGGGGTCGGCGAGCCCTTTGCATGCACGCTCGATAGAACGATTGATACGGTCGGCGTTAAACACCTCTTTCGTCCCGTCATGTTTCGTAATCGTCTTCGTCATAGGCGTCGTCGTATTGTACGCGCTCACCACCTCTTCGGCGATGTGGAAAACCCAAAAAAAAAGTAATCGGGCACAGAAGTTTTTTTCTGTAAACCCAACATGTATCGCAGCAATGTTTCACTCGGGAGACATGACTCCCTGTTCTCCTACTTTGATTTTCCAAGTCGAAATCGCTCCTGAGGGAAGTTCCACAACAAAGCGAGCGGGTTCTGCCGGCGAGAAAATTTCCGGAAATGAACTAGGAGAAATATTTTCGCGTGCGTCAATAATCCGTCCGTCTCCCGCAAGCCAAAGAATATCTATCGGGAAACGCATATCTTTCATCCATATCCCGTGGAAACCGTCTGCGGGAAATACAAAAAGCATTCCCTCGTTGTGTTCCAAACGTGCTACCCCCGAGAGCCCCCGCGCGCGTTCTGTTTCGCTTTTCGCGAGGCGCACATGAAAGATACCCTCACCTATTTTAAATGTCATCGCGCGGGGCTCCACACTCCTCTGCCAAAATAACACTCCGGCCACCACCCCCACACACACCACTCCACCCCAGAGCCATTTCATACCTCTCTAGTATACGACATTGTTTCTCTTCTGACTGAATTCTGTACCATTCCCTCTCCATCGCTTCGCTCAGGTATCTCCACCCTTAGAAAAAAGTATGCTTTACCGTTCCTAATTTCCCTCTCGCTCTGAACCTCAGGGGGAGAGGGTTGTGGTAAAGGGGTGACTTCAGATTTTGGTAAAAAGAGAAAGACTTGACGAGAAAACCTGGGCGTGCTATCTTCTACTCAGAGTGAGTCGCCTCGGTCCCTGAGAAAAAAGAAAGGAATCACAATGAACATATTGATCGTTTGTTCAAAACAGTCCTGCGGTACAAGGTATAGTGTAATGGTGAAAGAGCGTCTCGAGAAGTTAGGGCATAGGGTTGCGATGAGAACAACAGAGGAGCAGCAGATCGATCTGGTGGTGATATTGTACTGTCGGGATATAACCGACAGGATTGATCTTTATACATTCGCTCACCAAAATCCGCCAATACTGCTGGTTGGACACTGTCGCAATCATACTCGTATCAACGGCGCCACCCACATCAACGCTTCTGATGATGATCTAGCGAAAGCTCTTGAGAATGCGGTGGACATTGATAAGAAATACCAGCCACACCACCTTGTTTCAGAAATTCTTTGATGGGGATAGGGAACCGCCGAATCACATCGGCGGTTTTTTCCTGCCCTTATCCTAAGGGGGAAGGGTGGTTCTACCTTCTTGCCCCTGCTCTCCTTTTCTGCTACACTGCTCCTCTCATGATTACCTTAAAATACGAACCGCGCGAAAAGAGCGCGAAGGCCGCCACGCTCCGCCGAACGGGGAAAATCCCGGCGGTCTTCTATGGCAAAAGAGTAGCCGCGCGCTCCATCACGGTACCTGAGAAAGCATTCGCCAAAGCATTAGCGGCGGCGGGGCAAAACACTGCCCTCACCCTCGCAGGGGAAGGTAAGGAATTCCCCGCGCTCATCCACGATACTATGCGACATCCGGTCTCAGGACATATAGAGCACATTGACTTCTACGCCTTTGAACCGGGACAGAAGGTTGCTGTGCGTGTACCGCTTGAATTCACTGGTGTCTCGCCCGCAGTCAAAGAAAAAGGGGGTGTCTTGGTCAAGGTGCTCCGCGAACTCCATATAGAGGCCGAGCCGCTCAAACTACCACACACCATCGACATAGATATCACCTCACTTGTTGATTTTGGAAGCCAAATTCTCGCCAAGAATATTTCCCTTCCCGAGGGTGTCACGCTTAAGGAACTACCCGAGGAAGTAGTCGCGTCCGTCTATGAACCAAAAGAAGAGAAAGAGGAGGTAGTGCCGCCCCCCGACCTCTCGCAAATTGAGGTGATGAAGAAAGGAAAGGAGGAGAAAGAGAGCGAGACCCCCGCTTCGCCAGAAACAGCCACGCAGGGAACGCCAGCAAAAGAAGTAAAAGAAAAGAAAGGGGAGAAAAAATAAGTATATATTACGATTTGACACATCCGGTCTGCGTGCAAGTAACCGTCGTGCTCTCACCCGTTACGGAAAATGACCATACCCCATCGCCTGCCGTCGCATCAACAGGAGTGTTGTAACTCCACCCGCTTGGCAAAGCCGGAAAAATCGTATCAATAACACTCGTGTCAGTACACACACTCGTTGTACCACCAGTCACAGCGGCAGTCGTTATCTTTTTGTCCGCGTTATCACAAATAGCGGCGGCGCTATTGAGATTACGCATATTTGCCTGCACCGAGGCAATACGTGCGTTTTTGCGCTGGGGTCCGAGCGCGACGAGCACCACCGTCGCAAGAAGCCCGATAATCGCAATCACCACCAAGAGCTCAACGAGTGTAAAACCTTTTTTCATACCTTTTTAAAAACTAAATAACTTCAAGACCAATAAGCGCGAGAATCCCAGTAATCATAACAATCCAAAAAAAGACAAGCAAGAGCACTTGGTTCGCCTGTCGCTCGTCATAGGCAAACTTATGCCGGATAAACCACCCCGAGAGTCCACCAACACTTCCCTGCCCCACGCTCCCCGCACGCAAGCGTTCCTCATCGCTGAAATCAACCTGAACCATAGGAATAGTATAGAGTGAGTAGTCGCCTCTTCGGCGACCCACCGAGAAGGTGGGTGTACCTATTCTAACACATCTGGAAAACAGTGCTGTGTATAACTAATATACTACACTAAAACACCATATTCGAGGGGGGTTTGCCCGCAAAAAAGGCGTTTAGGTTCTCTGCCGCGAGGCGCGCCATATCGGCACGCGCCTCGGTTGTCGCCGAAGCGATATGTGGGGTGAGCACCACATTCGGAAGTGCCGCGAGCCCTTCCGCGAGCGCGGGCTCCTGCTCAAAAACATCCAACCCCGCACCCGCAATCACCCCCCGCTTCAAGGCGTCCACAAGCGCCGCCTCGTCTACCACCGGACCCCGCGAAGTATTGACCAGGTACGCTGTTTTTTTCATGAGTCCTATCCGCCTTCCGTCCATCAGGTGTCTAGTTTCTGGCGTGAGCGGTACATGAAGCGACACGGCATCTGCAATTTTCAAAACCTCTTCCACGGTCGGATAAAACTTCGCCCCATACTCTGTTTCCAGTTTTTCATTCCGTACTACATCATAATACGCGACCTGCATTCCAAACCCATGCGCACCAGTGCGCGCGACATCCGCCCCGATGCGACCCGTACCGATAATCCCCAGCATCTTTCCCCGAAGCGTCGTCCCGTGCAAAAGAAGCGGGTCCCACCCTTTGTATTGTCCGGCGCGCACCAAACGGTCGCCTTCGGCAATGCGACACGAAAGAGCAAGCATGAGACCCCATGCATGCTCAGCGACTCGTTCTGCGCCGCCGCCCGGCGTATTAGTTACTGCCACTCCGCGCCGTCTCGCCTCCGCAATATCAATATTGTTGAAGCCAATCGCATAGTTCGCAAAAATCTTCACCGACGGCGCGGCATCCATCACCCGCGCGTCTATCTGGTCAGTAAGTAGTGAGAGCACGCCGTCATATCTTTCTTTTTGCAAAATAGTAATCAACTCCTGCTTCGTCAACGGGCGATCCTCTTCGCTCACCACGAGCGTGTGCCCCGCTTCGCGCAAGAGCGCGAGCCCGTTCTCGGGAATCCGCCGCGTTACAAAGATTGAAGCCATGAGAGTTTTTCCTCAACGACCTTTTGCACTGCGTGGAAGGGCTCGCGCAAATACTTGTACGGCGCGATCTCGTCGGGCATTGCTTCTAAACCGCGCACGAGCCCCTTCCTGAACGCGACGCGCAGTTCAGTATTCCAGTGTACGACCGCCGCACCCGCCGCGACCGCCGCACAAACATCTTCTCTTGTATTGCCCGACGCGCCGTGCAGGACGAGAGGCACCCCAACACTCTCTCGTATTGCACGGATGCGCCCAATATCAAGCGCAGGGTCACGCCCGCCCTCTAACATCCCATGTACATTACCCACCGCTGGCGCGAGAAAATCCACCTCTGTCTCGCGCACAAATACGCACGCATTCTCTGGCGTAGTCAAATATTCAGGGGAGATTCTAACGCCATCGGGAATCTTTTTTAGAATGCGCGATGTAGTTCCGATAAATCCAAGCTCTCCCTCAACCAACACATTCCTCCCCGATTTCTTGGCGTATGCGACACACGCGCTCGTTATTTTGATATTCTCATCAAACGGCAATTGCGCGCCGTCAAAAATAACCGCGTCAAAACCTGCATCAACCGCCTCCTGCACCGCATCAAAAGAATACGAGTGGTCTGCATTCAAAAAAAGCGGGACGCCCTCGGCGCGAAAACTCGCCGCGAGCGCGACTGCTTGGCGCAAGCCCACAAATTTCCGCTCACCTTCCGAGAGTCCTGCAATTACCGGAACCCCGAGCGAACGCGCCGCCTCCGCAACCGCACGAAGCGTCTCTAGGTTGGAAAAATTGAAGTGCCCGAGTGCAACCTTTTTTGCAACAGCTTCGGCAATATACTCGCGCAGGGAAAGCATATGGTAAAGTATACCATATGAAAGCATCCCTCCTCGCCATCGGCGACATCACCGTTGATGCGTTTGTACAACTCTCTGACGCGTGGGTGGAGACCGATAATCCCGAAAGTGCACCAGAACTCTGCATGCGCTTTGGCGATAAAATCCCCTATCAGTCATTGCACGAAGTAGCAGGGGTAGGTAACGCACCTAACGCGAGCGTGTGTGCGACACGGCTTGGGCTTCATTCCCACCTGATCGCCAATCTTGGCAATGACGACAACGGCAAAAAATGTCTCGCCGCGCTCGCGGCTGAAGGAGTCGATACCGAGAACATAGCCGTGCATGAGCACGAACGCACCAATTACCATTTCGTTCTCTCGTTCGGCGCCGAGCGCACCATTCTCGTCAAACATGAAATATATCGATACACCTTTCCCTCACCCCCGCACACCGACTGGGTATACCTCTCTTCGCTCGGCGGCAAAACCCTGCATTATCATGAGGCGATTGCCGCGTGGCTCGCGAAACACCCCGATATAAAACTGGCCTTCCAGCCCGGCTCGTTCCAAATCGCCGCAAGCGGAGAAGGAGTCATGAAAAAACTCTACGCCCGCGCAGAGGTGGTAGTGTGCAACAAGGAAGAGGCGGCACACATTATGCAAAACTTGTCGAGGGGCGCGCCGAGCGGGAACTTGCGAGCGCGACGGCGCGAGCACGAGGAATTTTTTAGCAAAAAAATATCCGTGTCCCGCGAGGCGCGTCCCGAGGAAGAGTTTTGCACCCCCCTTTCCTCTCTTCATTCACTCGGTCCGAAAATTGTCTGCATCACCGACGGACCCCGTGGCGCATATATGAACGCACCCGAAGGTACTTTCTTCATGCCTCCCTACCCTGACCCCGCGCCGCCCAAAAACCGCACGGGTGCCGGAGATGCCTTCGCCGCCACTTTCGTCTCCTATCTCGCGCTAGGAAAAACGCCCCAAGAAGCTCTGCGACGCGCCCCCATCAATTCAGCGTTCGTCGTCCAACACATCGGCGCGCAAAAGGGGTTGCTCACCAAAGCGCAACTGGAACAGTATCTCACTACCGCGCCAGAAGATTTCTCGCCGCAGAAATTATAGCCGATACGCCTAATCCATAATGTTCAATAAGTTCTTCTGGCTTTCCTGATTGCCCGAATTGGTCGCGTACGCCAATAAATGCAATCGGTACCGGACACTTTTCCGCAAGAAGTTCTGCAACCGCGCTCCCCATCCCGCCCGCAATCTGATGTTCTTCAACGGTGACGATACGACCGCATTCTTTCGCAAGTTCAATGATTGTTTTTTCATCAAGAGGTTTGATGGTTGAGAGGTTGAGCACGGTCGCCGCAACTCCCTCGCGCTCAAGCTCGCGCGCGGCGAGGAGCGCTTTGTGAACCAGAGCGCCAGTGGCGATGATGCCTACTCCCCCTTCCCTTCGGGAAGGGGGTGGGGGGATGGGTTGTGTTCTATAAAACACCTGCGCTTTCCCTATCTCAAATGGCGTCTCGTCGGTTGTGATAACCGGTGTCTTCTCGCGCGCAAGACGGAGGTACACCGGCGTTTTGGTTTTTGCGGCAGCACGTGTCGCTTTTTTCGCCTCAATCGCATCACAGGGAGAAAGTACCACCATATTCGGGAGTACACGCATAAGCGCGATGTCTTCTATCGCCTGATGCGTACCGCCGTCGGGACCCACCGACACCCCCGCGTGCGAACCGACAATGACCACCTTGCGGTCGTTATAGCAAATCGTCGTGCGAATCTGCTCCCAGTTTCTCCCCGGAGAAAACATTGCATAGGAGGAAACAAAAGGAATCTTTCCCATCGCGGCCATACCGGAGGCAACCGTCGCCAGATTTTGCTCCGCAACACCGATTTCAATAAACCGGTTCGGAAACTTCTTGGCAAAAAGGTGCATTTGTGTTGATTCGGTGAGGTCGGCGCAGAGCCCGACCACCTGGCTGTCCACCTCTCCGGCAGCAAGCAACCCCTCGCCGAATCCTTTGCGAATCGGCGCTTGTTCGACATCGGCATCAAACACTTTTGGATTGAGTTTTTCCATACTATTCTCCACTCATTGCTAACTCCCGCAACGCTTGCTCTGCCTCCTCTTTCGTAAAGGGCCGCGAGTGCCATTCGTATTTGCCCTCCATAAACGAGACCCCCTTGCCCGCAATCGTGTGCGCGAGAATGACGACCGGTTTCTCTATCATCGCACGCGCCGTCTCAAACGCAGAAATAATTTCGGCGAAATCGTGCCCATTGATGTCTAGCACCTGCCATCCGAACGACTCGTACTTATCGCGCAAAGGTTCCAGCGGCATGATGTCCTCGGTATTGCCGTCTATCTGGATATTATTGCGGTCTACCACCGCGGTAAGGTTGGCGAGCCGCTCCTTGCCGGCGAGCTGCGCCGCTTCCCACACATTACCCGACTGGTGCTCCGCGTCCGAGAGAAGCGCGTATACTTGATTGGATTTCCCGTCTATCCGGAGCGCAAGCGCCATCCCCACCGCTTGCGAGAGCCCACTTCCGAGCGGCCCGGAACTCGTCTCCAACGCAGGGAAAAATGTGCGATGCGGGTGCCCTTGGAACTTGGTGCCAAAACGGCGGAGCGTTTTTTCTAACTCATCGGGACGCGCGTATCCCGCGTGACACATCGCCGCATAAAGCGCGGGGCAAATATGACCGTTAGAGAGCACGAGCCGATCGCGCCCTTCCCAGTCGGGGCGCTTCGGGTCATGTGTGAGCACTTTGAAAAAGAGTGCGGCGAAAATGTCCGCCATATCCAGAGGCCCCGCCACATGCCCCGACCCGGCGGCGACCACTGCCGCGATCGCAGAGCGCCGAATCAGAGCCGCTTTGTGTGTGAGGTCATCCATAAAATTCCCCGATCGCCGACCCGACCACCAACCGCCGCGCACCTACTTCTTCCAACGCCAACGCACTCTCCCGATTCACCCCGCCGTCAACACTTATTATAAGTTTTGGATAACGCGTATGCAAAACCCGTACGCGCTCTATAACGCGAGAGTCAAAGGTCCTACCCTGCGCACCGATCTCGGCAATACCCATAAGCTGGACGCTCTGGAGTTCGTGCGCGTAGGAATCAATCACCTTGAGCGGTGTTTCAATTTCAAGCGACGGCACTACCTCTATCGCATGCCGCCATTCGTGGATAAGAGCGGCGAACGCCTCCGCAGAGATATGCTCAACCTGCACCACCACGCGGCTAAACCCAACGCGAACACAATCGTCTATGAACGAGACGGGGTTGGGAATCATCAGGTGGGCTTCGCCGAGATAGCCCGCAGCAAAACACATTTTGGAAATGTCTGGAGCGAGTGGTCGCATCATAAGCGAGCCCGAGTTCTCCGAGGACTTTTCAAAATGTGATTTTGCGGCGGACAAGAGTTCACAAAAATCCACATGCACCCACTCTGGCCCCCGCGGCACTGTCGCGAGTTTTGCCCGCAATTCCTCCTCTGTATGCGCCAAAATAGCGGGAATAATTTCCGTCATATTTTCTCTATCTTCTCCAACCGACGCACATGTCTCTCCGCTCCACTAAAGGGCGTCTCAAGCCAGACCTTGATTCCCTCCTTCGCTTGTTCAAGTGTGCAGAAGCGCGCGCCGACGGAGAGAATGTTGCTGTCGTTGTGGTCGCGCGAGGCGTGAATAAGCGGGAGCATCTGCGACCCCGGAGCGAGGAGTGCGGCGCGCGCACCCTTCACGCGGTTCATCGCGATGATTTCTCCTTGCCCGCTTCCGGCGACGACGATGCCTCGAGGTTCTAAATCCACCCCCCCACCCCCTCCTTTAATAAAGGAGGGGGCTGGGGGAGGATTTTCTCCTATTTTGCGCGCAAGCGGAATCACATAGTCGGGATAATCATCTCCGGCTTTCGGCTCAAACGGTCCAAGATCTTCCACCTCATACCCGAGCAAGCGGACAAACTCCATGAGTTGCCCCTTCATCTCAAACCCCGCATGATCGCCCGCGAAAAAGATTTTCATTGAAATAGCAAACAAAAAATAACGAAAATAGCTAACTGACTTTTTGAAAAACCATTTTTGAAAGCAACTTTATAACTTCAACGAGGAGCGCATTGCAACGAGCAAAGTCCATTTTACTGATATACTTCAACCTCCTCGCAATCTCGAATTGTGTCTCAAGTTCTTTTGACGAAGCGAACGAAATAACATAGAAATGATGCTTGTCTTTGCTGTTAATTCTTGCATATCCCTCGGCGATATTTGAAGGGATTGAAACGGCAGCTCTTTGCATTTGTGAGGCTAGTGAATACAACTCGGTCTTTGGAAAAGAATTTGTAACAGTGTAAACAAGAGTGACCAAATCCATGCTCTTCTGCCAGACAATCCAATCTTTGTAGTCTTTCATGAACTATTTTGCTATTTTCATTGTGTAACTATTTTGTCCAGCTTTGAGGACATGCCGCACGAGCGTTGCCGCGTACCCCACCTCGTTGTCATACCACGCGAGCACTTTCACGAGATTCCCGCCCACCACGCGCGTCATGGAAAGTTCTGCAATCGCGCCTTCCGTAGAGCCGACAATGTCCGAGGAAACCAACTCATCGTCGCTTGCAGAAAAAATCCCTTGCCATCGCTTTTCCTTCGCGGCTGTGCGCAATATGTTGTTGATCTCTTCCGCCGTAGTATCGCGCTTTGCGACAAAGGTAATATCAGCGATTGAACCGCAAATCACGGGAACGCGAAGCGAAATCCCATCAAACTTCCCTTCCAACTTCGGATATGCCTTCGTCACCGCAACCGCGGCTCCAGTTGAAGACGGAATGATGTTCTGCGCCGCCGCACGACCTTCCCGCAAACCCTTCTTGCCTGCCGGAGAGTCAACGAGCGATTGCGTCGCGGTGTACGCGTGCACGGTGTTCAATACTGCTTTTTCAATCCCAATTGCCTCATCCAAAATCGCGATAATCGGCGACGCGGCATTGGTGGTACAAGAGGCGTTGGACCTAATAACACATTTCTCTAATTGTTTTTCGTTGAGGCCCACGAGTATCGTCTCGCCATCCGTTATCGGCGCCGTAATCACCACCCGCTTCGCGCCAGCATCTATATGCGCCTGCGACTTCTCCGCAGATGCAAAAAATCCGGTGGATTCCACCACCACATCCACACCAAGTTCTTTCCACGGAAGATTGCTCGGCTCTTTTTCGTTCAAATATTTGATTCCTTCAAGCGTACATTCGCTCTTTCCGTACACCGAATCGTACTTGAGGAGATATTCTGCATTCTCGCGCGGCATAAGGTCGTTCACGGCGACCACCTGCATATCGGGATGCGCGTGCGCGGCGCGGAAAAACGCCCGCCCGATGCGCCCAAGACCATTGATAGCTACGCGTGTTTTTTCCATATATTAAAATTATATCACGATTGCGGAGTCGTCGTTGCTGTAGACCCTTCAGCTACCGGCTCCGATAGCGTTTCTTCTTCAACAACCGCCCCCTCTTCTTCCCCAACAATCACCATCCGTGTCGTTGTCCCCACATTCCCCGCATTGTCTATGGCGCGGAAAGTAAGGATGTAGGTCGTAGACGACGCGGTATTGAGCGAGAGGTTGCCGACCTCCAACCACTGCTCGCCATCCACCGACACCTTCACCCCCAGATTGCTGTCCACATTGTCCGAGACGCTTGCGCCAAGGTCAGCGTAAATGGAATTCAATTCTATATTCGCCGGATTGTTGCCTTGGAGCGTGATGACCGGCGCCTCAGTGTCCCCGTTAGGGACTGGTGTTTCGGTACCTAATGATGTAGTGGTCGCAATCCCCGCGCTCGCCAACAATTGCTTAAACTGAGCTTTGTCTACGCATACATCGTCCACACAAAGTTGATTTTTCACCGTCAGCGCCTCCACCACGACACTCTTGAACTCCGCGATACCTGCCGTAATCTTCACACCCAGAGACGAGAGCCAATCCGCAACCACCGAGATAATATGTGCAACACCAGTTGGTGATTCGCCAACAGGTGACGTCGAAGAAGCCATCCATGCTTCAAGCTTCGCCACGCGCAACTCAAGCGCATCGTGTCGTTTCGCCAATTCCTGCACTCCCGCAAGAATGAAAGTAGCGAGCTTGTAAACATCCACACCTTTGCGGTTCGCCGAGAGTATCTCCACCGGGGCTTCTTCGGCAATAAGGCCGAGGCGTTTAGGCGCAGAAGCGGTTTCTCCGCTGTAGTGGTACTCGGCAATGCCGATGCTCTTTATTTTATCCGTGATGGACTGCTTGTCGCCATCATCGAGGTACTCTATGTCTTTCTTAGCATCCCTCGTGGAGATGTTGACAAAGCTCGTCGCCGCCGCGTCGCCCTCCACATAAAGCTTGTACGAGGTGTCGGGTGTTGTGGTGCCGATGGCGACGGTGCTGCTTGCGGTGATATATATAGAGGGGGTGGAGGTAGCACTCACAAGCGCCCTCGTACGCGTGTTCAGTTCCTGCACTCCCGCTGTCAGGATCGCTTCAAACCCCGAGGGGTTGTACCAGTAGTATCCATCTCCGCCAACGGTCACCATCTGGGGGATGATCTCCTTTATCTCCTGGGCGAGGAAGCCGTACATCTGGGTATCGGCGGACTTGCCGTCCGGATCATAGAGTTGCTTGTGCAAATCGTTCCACTCGTATTTGATGGGCCTGAGCTTCATCAGCGTATCCAATGACGACCCCGTCAATTCTGCTAAGACATTCTTTAATCGGGCATCGGACAAGTCACTCCAGGAGGTTCCTCCCACCGTTTTGCCCGCTGAACCCGTCACCTGCAACTTATTGGTGCTAGGATTCGTCGTCCCGATGCCGACGTTGCCACTACTTAAAGTCATGACTTTCGTCCAGTTGTTCCCATTACCATCATAGAAACTAACACCGTTCGATTCGGGATTAATGGCAAGCCGTTTCACACCCGAAGTGTTGTAAATAGCCAAGCCTGTACTGGCATCAACTTGCCGGATTGTCACCTTTGAAGTTACCGTACTCCCCTCAGTGGGATCCGTCGTCCCGATGCCGACGTTGCCGCTTGTATCCAGTACCAGTCGTGTCGCTCCGGCATTTGCGTCGTATATGCCAAAACCTTTCAAGGGGACATAGGTTGTGTTGGAACTGTTATCACCAACAAGAAAACGAAACTCATTTCCGGCGCTCGCCGAAGTTCGGTAACTATTGAGTGCCAGTTGAGCACCGTTTTGGTCCGATGACAATGCCCCCACATTGAGATTGCCGCCCCCCGCTCCGCCAGCGCCAATGACGTGCACCGTTCCGTTATCAAGAATTTTCACCTTCTCTGCATTGTTGGAGTCTGCGAACGCAACCATGCGCCCCGTTCCTGTTCCCGCTCCGGTGATTGAGAACTTCGCACTCGGACTCGTCGTCCCAATGCCGACGTTGCCGCCGCTTACTATACTGACCCTTTCTTGACCTCCCGCAGAAAGCCGGAGGTCAACTCCGCTCGCGTTGCTCCCAAATACCACATCGGTGTTGTTATGGTCATACCACCACATTGATTTCTCCGTACTGTTGTTATGCAGGTACGCGGCCGTATACTGACTGCCGTCATTGTCGATGACAAGCTGCATGTCGTTTGCTTTGACTATCTCCAGTTTCGCCCCCGGACCTGTCGTCCCGATGCCGACGTTGCCGGTCGTGAAAAGAAAGTTCCTACTTGAGTTCATGTTTTGAAAGTTCAGCCCATTACCATCCACGAAGATCTCGGCAGCGGTCAAAGCGCCTGACGTTTGATCCAAGCGTATCGTCGCAGATCCAGTGCGGGAAATGTGCAGCCCGCTACCCGTGTTAAAACTCGGATTTGTCGTCCCGATGCCAACGTTGCCACTACTT
>Ga0233425_10002958_pt1 | contig 32067 bp, 24 predicted proteins | sample Watercolumn_Towu_2_FD_181712 | JGI IMG/M metagenome (GOLD analysis project Ga0233425, IMG submission 181712) | Freshwater microbial communities from Lake Towuti, South Sulawesi, Indonesia - Watercolumn_Towuti2014_140_MG | ecosystem: Environmental > Aquatic > Freshwater > Lake | place... | reverse complement strand
TTCGTGGGAATGACATGCTAAGAACAAAATACTTTGAAATTCCTGAACATTTAATTAGGATGCCTTCGGCAGCGACTTGTAGGGGTTGTAGATTTTCAACCCCTACCCTGAAATTCCTGAGCATTGAAATAAGGATATCCCTAAGTGAAAGAGAAAAAAAAGAAAAATAAACTCCTCGAAAATATAGAATCCATAGCCATAGCAGTCGCTCTTGCTTTTGCAATCCGCTACTTCGTCATAGAGGCTTTCAAGATTCCTACAGGATCAATGGCAACCACTTTACTCGGAGAACACAAAAATATTTATTGCCCGAACTGCAGCTGGTTTTATTATGCAGACCGACAGAGCCACACGGCAACCTGTCCCAACTGCCAGTATACGATTAATGTGTCAACATATTGTGACTCATGCAACGGACGCATAAAGTATAACTGGCCTGCATGGCTCTGGAGAAAAGGAACCTGCCGGAAATGTCAAACTCCCGTCCCCTGGAATAACTTATCAAACAGGATAAATCACGGCGGCAACAGAATACTGGTCAACAAATTCTGGTACAAATTCACCAAGCCTGAGCGATGGGATATTGTCGTTTTCGTTTATCCCTTGTACGACCTTACCTGTAAAAATTGCTCTGTACAATTGCCAGACGCCGCATGGAACAGCAATTTTCGCTGTCCACAATGCGGTTCAATGAAATTTTCGAAAAAGAAAAAAAATTACATAAAACGTCTTATTGGGCTTCCGGGAGAAAAACTCCATATCGTCAATGGCGACATTTATATTAATGACGTTATTCAAAAAAAGCCCCCTACCGTACAAGATACGTTGTGGCTCCCCGTTTATAACAGTCGCTATGAAATGAAAGAAGAAACCGGCAAGACATGGATTGCAGACGACAATAATGCCTGGAAAATTGACAGGAAATCACTCAACCTAAACAATGCTCACGAAGACAGCCGGGAAACTTCGCTGGTCACTTTTGGACACAAAATATCAGACCAGAACGGCTATAACAACACGGGCGGCAGCAATGAAATGGGAGACGTAAAAATGTGTTTCGATGTGACGCTTCAAAACAACTCTCACAGCCTTACCCTCATCCTTGAGAAAAACAAAGATATCTTTACAGCTGTTCTCCCGTCAAACGAACATGAGAAAAAAAGCCTCCTCATGAAAAACAACAAGGTCATTCAGGAAAAGGATGTTCGCCTGAAAGCCGGACAAATACATAGGATTGAGTTTTCCAATGTAGACAGGGTTGTTTCCCTTTCAATTGACAATACTAAGGTCTTTACTTACGACTATGACGACGGTCTGAAACCTGATCCCATCCCTTTTGAAACAAGCGCAATCCGTTTCGGAGGCGTCCATGCAAACGCCAGATTTGAAAATATTGAGATATTCCACGATATTTATTATACAAATCTTTCTGAAACCACCTGGGGCACGAATCAACCCGTCCAGTTAGGGGAGAAAGACTATTTCATGCTCGGCGACAACAGCAGAAACAGCAACGACAGCAGGATATGGAAATTTGTGCCCGAAAAAAATATTGTAGGCAAGGCCTTTTTTGTATTCTGGCCGTTGAATAATATTAGGTTTATAAAGTAATTAAAGTAAGCAGGACAAGGGTAATGAAGCCCGTATCGTGAGGCGGTTACGGTAACGACAACCATTTTCCAGACATAATTCACAAAATGGAAAATAATAATCCTGAAATTAAAAAGCCAATTAAAAGCTTTCGAGATTTGGAGGTTTATCAGAATACTTATAAGTCTATGTTGATTGTGATGAAGGAAATAATACATCAATTACCAGAATCTGAAAAGTATGATTTAAAAGATCAACTGAGTCGCTCCTGTAAGGCAATCCCAAGATTAATTGCCGAAGGTTATGCCAAGAGACATCAAAAAGCTGGTTTTCAGAAATACCTTGACGATGCTATGGCAGAGTGCAATAAAACAATAGTAAGTTTAGAACAGTCCAGAGATTTATATGATATTAACAAATTAAAATTGATAGTTTGGTTGATATTATGATAAATCCGGAAGGCAGTTATATAACTTAAGTAAAAGATGGTCTGAGTTTAAAAAGGCAGAAAAGCAGCAAACGCTTAACGAATAACGATACGGGCTTCGTTACCGCTATCTTTCTAAACCAGCGGTTCTTGTCTTACAAAAAAGCTTTTTCTCTGTGTCTTCGTGTCTGGGGTTATTGAGGATTTTGATTATGAACTTATTAAAGGCAGAGGGTTTAACAAAATCCTACGGCAAACGTACTGTCGTTAATCAGGTCAGTTTCGAGGTTAATGACGGAGAAATCGTAGGATTGCTCGGACAGAACGGCGCAGGAAAAAGCACTTCATTCAATATGATCATTGGCGCTATTCAGCCTGACAGCGGTCGCGTTATCTTCCAAAATGAAGACATTACACAGTTACCCATCTATATGCGGGCACGGAAAGGAATGGGTTATCTCTGTCAGGAAACCTCAGTATTTCAGCGTTTAACGGTGGAAGAAAACATCCTTGCCATCCTGGAAACGCACAGGCACAATGAGAGCGAGAAATATAGACGACTGACCGAGCTTCTCACCGAATTTAATTTGCAGTCTCTCGCTAAAAGCAAAGCGTTTACCCTGTCGGGCGGCGAGAGAAGGCGGCTCGAAATAGCTCGGGCGCTTGCAAGTTCTCCCTCCATGATTTTACTTGACGAACCATTTACCGGCGTAGACCCTATTGCGGTCAACGAGGTGCAGGATATCATCCTGCGGTTGAAAAACAAAGGAATCGGAGTCCTTATCACGGATCACAACGTCCGTGAAGCCCTCAGCATCACCATGCGTTCATATATAATCAGCGAAGGCACCGTTGTTGCAAAAGGAACAACACAGGAAATTCTCAGTGATCCGGTTGCGCGTCAATCATACTTAGGTGAGAATTTTCCTACCAGCGAACACAGGCTGTCTGACTTTAACACTGTTGACAAAAAGATAAAAATAGCCGACAGAAGGCCTGTTATTCGCAAAGATTCACCAAAAAAGTAGCGGCTTTTTCCCTCGTTTTGTTTTTCACTAATGATAGAATTCAAAAACCCTTGCTTTTCTTCACATACATGATAAAATTTTTAACGCAATGAAAAAATATTCTCCACTAAGATCAATTGTAATGCCGGCTGCAATCATTTCCCTTCTTGCGGGAGGTTGTGCATCTCAAGTAAAAAAAACGGAGACGCCGCCAGCCCTTGAAAAAGAAATCAAGTCTATCGAAGGCACGGGCTATGTCAAGCCACAACCGCAGCCACAACCAAAACCGAAAACACCGGCTGCTGTCACAAAAAAAACTCACATTATCAAAAAGAAAGAAACCCTATGGAGTATCTCTAAAAAGTATGGAGTTTCCGTACAGTCCATTCTAAGCGCCAATCCCGGCATTAAATCCAAAGATTTAAACGTCGGGCAGAAAATTGTCATCCCCACTTCCGGGAAGGTAAGTGCATCGTATTCACCTCCGCAAAGTTATTCAACAAAAAGCAATACTGCACCTGGAACATCAGGGCGAGGATTTATATGGCCTGTAAATGGGCAGGTTACCTCACGTTTCGGAGAGCCGAGAAATGGCGCTAAAAATATGGGTATTTATATACAACCGAATGCAGAACAGAAATTGGTGGCTTCCAAAAAAGGTATAGTTGAAGCGGTTTCTCACACAAACAACGGTTTTTATACCATCGTAATTAAACATGACGGAGGAATCCGCACAATAGCAGGGTGCTATTGTGACCCCGTTGTGGGAGAAGGCAGTTCCGTTGAACGGGGACAGCCGATAGCAAATATCAAACAAGGCGCAGGCACGCAGGAAGTTAATTTTAAGATATATATCAAAGACAAACCTGCGAACCCCCTTTCCTACCTGCCATAAAACGAAAAAAGGAACCAATATGCCGATATACGAATTTCAATGCAAAAAGTGTAATACTAAGTTTGATGAATATTTCAGAAGTTCTTCTGAAAGAAAGAAATTATTTTGTCCTTCATGTCAAAGCGACCGCATTCAAAAGATATTTTCTGTATTCGGGATGTCTACCGGAAGCGGCTCCGATGCTTCATCTGGCGGCGGTTCCGGTAATTGCAGCAGTTGCACTGCTTCTACCTGCTCCGGATGCAATTAGTTTCATGGGTTACAAACAATGAACAATCTCTGGGCGCCATGGCGTCTTACTTACATAAAAGAACATCCGGAAAAAGCCGGTTGCTTTCTCTGTGCCGCCGTTAAAGATAATCGTGACAAAGAACATCTTGTCATCCATCGGGGTAAAGAGTGTTTTTGCATTCTCAACAAATATCCATACAACAGCGGGCACATCATGGTTGTGCCGAACAAACACAAAGCCGATATTTCCGACCTTACCGATAGTGAAATGCTGGAAATCATAAAACTGTCACAATACATGAAAGAACTTCTTTCTAAAATGATGAAACCGGAAGGTTTCAATCTCGGCATTAATCTGGGAAAGGCTGCAGGAGCAGGACTTTTAGGCCACGTACATCTTCATATAGTCCCCCGATGGAACGGCGACACTAACTTTATGCCCGCCATAGCGGATGTGAAGGTTATCCCCCAATCTCTCGAAGACCTCTACTCTGAATTTAAAAAGCATGTTAACAAGAAAAGAAACAGAGTCAAGAGAGGAACGTGAACTTGCCCCTTATGCAATGAAGAGCAAGGACTCCAGGGGAAGAAAATACCTGGAGGAAGAACATCACTACCGCAGTATTTACCAGAGAGACAGAGACCGCATTATACACTCCACCGCATTTCGGCGACTCGAATATAAAACCCAGGTATTTGTCAATCACGAAGGGGATTATTACAGAACCCGGCTGACCCATACCATAGAAGTCTCTCAGATTGCGCGAAGTATTGCGCGCGCATTGAACCTGAATGAAGACCTTGCCGAAGCGATTGCCCTTGCCCATGATCTCGGACATACGCCGTTCGGGCACTCAGGGGAAGACGCACTGAGGGCATTAATGAAAGGGCACGGAGGGTTTGAACATAATCTTCACGGGCTCAGAGTAGTCGACATCCTTGAACAAAAATACCCCGCCTTTCCCGGTCTCAATTTATCCTGGGAACTTAAGGAATCCATTGTAAAACATAATTTCCACTCCCGCGCCTCTATTGCTGCGGAATATAACGCCAATGAACGACCGCTCATGGAAGCCCAGATCGTTGACAAAGCAGATTCAATTGCGTACGATAATCATGACCTGGACGACAGCCTGAAGGCAGGTATTATCACGAATGAGGCCCTGCAGGAAATCGAATTATGGCGTGAAACACAAAAAATCGTCAAACGAAAATACATAATACATGTCCACGAGATATTAATAGCCCAAACAATTAAAACGCTCATTGACAGAGAAGTCACCGACCTGCTGGAAAACACGCTGTCCAGAATCCAAAAAGAAGGAATATCGTCTGTCAGAGACGTCAGAGATTACCCGGATATGATTGCAACATTTTCCCCCGAACTGTCCGAACAGAAAAAAAGGCTGCAGGAATTTCTTTTCAAAAACGTATATCAGCACTATCGGGTTGCCAGAATGGCCGATAAAGCGAAACGTTTCCTTGAAGAACTCTTCATGGCGTTTATTAAAAACCCGAAACAACTTCCCGCAGAACACCAGAAATGGGTGGAGGAAACCGGTCTCTATCAGGGCGTGTGCGACTATATTGCAGGCATGACAGACCGTTTTGCCCAGGATGAGTACAAAAAGCTTTTTTATCCGTATGAGAGGGTTTGACCTGAGACATAATCTTCATCATGCTGTTAGCGGCTAACGATAAAGCTCAACTGCCGTTATGGAGCGCAGCGGAATGGTGGTCAGGTGGGGCACCTTGTTAGGCTTAATTTTCAAGCATTTTTATTATATGCTTGGCTAAATATTCTTTAATTTCATTGTGTCTAGGCACTGGTTGCGATGTTTTTGTTTTAGGGTTTTGGTACCAATCGTGTTTTCCACCATGACGGATTAAAATACACCCCATCTTTTCGAGATGCTTTATTAAATCTCTTCTTTTCATGTTACCTCAAGTTCAGCAACCTTGCGTACGCATGGAATGTTACCACTCGTCAATTCTTGATAAATATCTTTTAAATTTTCTTTTAATTCTTCAAGTGATTCTCCCTGAGTCTGGTAATCTGGATATTCTTCAAGATACCCTAGCCACATATTACCTTCTTGCCAATATACATAATTTTTCCTTTTCATTTTATTTCTCCTGTATTTTAACCAAATAACTTGACTAAACTGTTTTGTGTGAGATTACGACCTCAACATTCCAACAAGGGTGTGCCGACTCGGATTCAATCCGTAATGAGGTGGCTTTATCTCTCAATTGCCCATAATATTATATCTATTTTTCTTGGAGTCCAATAATTTGATATATTGATCATTATCGCCGCCTTATAATCTGCATAACGATAAAGCGCAACTGCCGTTATGGAGCGCAGCGGAATAGCGGTCAGGTGGAGCGACTTGTTGGCAGCATATTTTCTCATACAGTGTTTCCGGCGCTATGTCTGCACCATTCGGCCAAGAAATAGTGCCGCCTTCAATAGTAGCCTGCATGAAGAACGACATGTCACGGAAAGACCCAAAAACTGGACCTCGTCCGACATACTCAGAAAAGTCTATGTCGCCATTTTTACCATCGTCAAAGACGACATGATAGACAAAGCCATCCTTGTATTTTATCTCTATTACATCATTCATATTCCACATATCATAAGTTTTGTATTACAATATTCCTTGACCTTTACAGGATTTCTTATTAAGTTATTCGTAACAATTTAGTTTTTTGGGAAAATTCCCACAATAACAACGTGTACATGCCCCTACGAAATACCATTCGTACAGAGGTTTTTCAAAATACTAAATTGTTGCATTTATTCTAATTGCTTACTTGGTTAAATCAAGTAAAAATAACGATACGAGACCCAATTTAGCAAGAGTAGATTGTGTTATGAAAGTATCCGCAATTTTAGTTGGGGCAGGTCTTGGCTTGCGCATGGGTGGAACAATCAAAAAGCCATTCATGCAGGTCCACGGGAAACCCATTTTTCTTCATACGATTGAACGTTTTGCCAAAAACGATACAGTCACCGAAATAATCCTCGTTGTTGGCGAGGCAGAGATACAATCCCTGCGCAATACCTGGCAAACGACTCTCGAAGCCAACAAGGTCAAAAAAATCGTTGCCGGCGGCAAACGGCGTCAGGACAGTGTTTATAACGGGCTTTGCCAGGTCAGCAGCAACGTCGAAATTATCCTTATCCATGATGTCGTCAGACCGCTCGTAAGGAACGAACATATCGATGCAGTTATCGATAAAGCAAAAGAAACCGGGGCCGCTATTCTTGCCGCGCCAATGAAGGCGACTGTCAAGGAAACAAGCGATAATTTACTTATCAGACGAACTGTACCAAGAAACTCCCTCTGGATGGCTCAAACACCGCAAGGATTTGAAAGAAATCTTGTTGTAAAGGTTTTCAGCCAGTTTCAAAATACAGACCGGGAATTTACCGATGATGCGGAAATGGTTGAAACTGCCGGTTATCCCGTTTATATCGTGCCCGGTACGGACGAGAATATTAAAATCACCACACGCGAGGATATTCATATTGCGGAGGCTCTCCTTGCACGTTAGATATTTGAGAATAATAATTATCCCGCTTATAGGCAGTTCTCTCCTTTATCTGAGCGCCTGCACCTCCCCAAAACACTATCAAGTGTATCAGGATAACAAACGCGTTGAGAATGCCGGTCCTTTTGCGACTGACAAATTACTGGATGAGTTTGAAACGACAGAAAGAGTTTTACACATTCTGGAAAAAGCAACGGGCTGTCTGAATAAAGGGGAATTTATCTCAAAAGAAACGTTTCGCAGTATCATTGGTATTTGCAGCGATTTCACCAATAAACGCCACCAGGAAATGGAAGACAGGGTGATTTTCCCGTTTCTCAAAAGCATACGGGGAAGCGAAAAGAAGGATTTTCTGGGGCGGCTCCTCATGGACCACGTGTCAGCACGTGACATGATACGGGAGATATCAGAATCAATAAATACGATATATCAGGGAAAAAAGGCCAAAAAGAAATTCACGAAAACCGTGAATGCATACTTAAAGCACGTGCGAAAACATATACAGATTGAGAAAAAAGTCCTCTTCTCCTGGATAAATAAGGTGTTGGATCATGAAGAACAACTGATACTCATAGACAAATGCAATGAAAAGGAAAGAGAATTCATTCAAGCAGGCATGTATGAAAAATATACTGCAATGATAGAAAAACTGGAAGAACAACCCCTTTGTCCATAACCCGAACGAGCCAGAAGAAAATGTTTTCTGTTTCTCACACAAAGACTCCAGGATACAAAGGTTCTTGGTATATCTCCGGTTATTCTTCCTGATATTCCATCCTTCATTAAGGTTTCTCAAAAATTCAGCAAATGTCCGGGATTGAGTTCTGTCAACCGCAAGTAAGTTAAAACCTGTTTCTTATAAGCACTATGAATGGATTCCCCAGATTTCAATTCGATTATCACCTTGTCAATTGAGTTTTTTGAAAAAATCCTGCACAAATGGTATTTATTGACAGGGGCAGGCTTGAAACCCGCCCCTACTAAATTGATGTTCAGGAATTTCAAAGTTAGGAACATAGCAGCCAGACAACCCCCTGAATCCCCCTTTTCTAAGGGGGACTTGAGGAAATCCCCCTTAATAAAGGGGGCTGGGGGTTGTTTATGCCTGGCATTACAGTAAATCAAAAAATCGTTGCCGAAAACAACCTGATTTAATACCTTTATTCTTTGCGGCTCGGTGTCTCTGTGTGATTACCCTTCTTGTTCATAAAAATATTTTTGCTGAATTTGCTGAAAATGTAAAAATGTATTTTGTAAGCGCCTAAATAAACGCTACTCTTTCACTGCCGGCAGAATTACCGTAACCTTAGTAAATTCACCTTCAATACTTTCGATTTTCAATTTCCCCCCGTGATCATTGATAATGCCCTGGCTGATGCTCAACCCCAGCCCGGTCCCCTTGCTCCTGGGTTTTGTTGTAAAAAACGGGTTCATCACCTTGTCCATAATATCTTTTGGTATCCCCGTGCCATGGTCTAAAAACAGCGTCCGCACAAATGCTTTGCCATCCGTAGTCATTTCCCCAACAATAATTTCTAAAATCTTATTATCGTGTTTTTCTCTGTATTTTTCATTCAATGCGTAACGTGCATTACTGATAATATTCATGAATACCTGAAGTATCTGCTGCACGTTCACCTGTATTTGGGAGAGTACCGGGGAAATAGCAACTTTTGTCTTTATGCCGTCTTTTCTCAATTGCGCCCCCGTGAGTATAACCGCTTCCGAGAGTATTTCCTGGATATGAACAAGCCTCATATCCTCCTTTCCGCTTTTTCTGGCAAACGAAAGCAGGCTGCCGACTATCTTCGCTATCCGATCTCCTTCCTTGAGAATCCGGGTGGCAATATCCTTTTCCCTACCGGTGTCGGTATCACTGGCGCTGTTTATTAATATCTGGGCATAATTAATTATGCTGTTTATCGGATTGTTGATCTCATGGGCAACACCGGCAGCCAGTTCGCCAATCGATACCAACTGCCGCAGCCGAACTGATTCCATTCGCAGCATTACTTTTTCCGTTATATCGGAATAATTACCTAATATACCCACGATGCTGCCTTTTTTATCCCGTACCGGCACCTTAACCGTATGGATAAACAGTTCACGTTCGTCCTTTATATATTTTTCTTCCACATCCATCATATTTCCTGATTCAATAATTTTCGCATCATCCCTTGCATAGGTATCAGCCAGCTCTTTCGGATAAAGGTCATAATCTGTCTTTCCCGGTATCTCCTCCGGTTTTAACGATAAGATTCTGGCGTAATTTTCATTGCAGGACACATACACCAAATTCCTGTCTTTATAAAATATCCCTTGCGGCAGACTTTCAACGAGCAGCCTGTACTTTCCTTCACTTTTATATAATTCTTCCTCTTTCCGTTTACTCTCCAGTATTTCTACTTGTAATTTGTTATATGCCTCCACCTGTTCCCGCGTCCTCTCTCTTACCCGCTGTTCCAGCGTTTCAGCAAGTTCTCTCGTACTGTCCTCAGCAATTTTCCTTTCAATCGACAGCGCCAGCACATTGGAAATTGTTTGCAAACAATCAACTTCTGAATCAGAAAATGCCCTTTGTTTTGTCACGTATACTCCCAAAACACCATAAGGCCTGTTCTTTACTTTCACAATAACACTGATACCGCTGATTATAGAATGTTCGGAAAATATTTTCACTCCGGTCAACCGCATATCTGTCTTCAGGTCTTTTATGACAATAGGATTATCTGATAATAAGCAACAATCAGGCTGCGAACTGTCAACAGTAGCAATCCCTGTTATCCGTTCCCTCCAACCAACTCCACCTGCCAACAAAAGAGTCTTGCCGTCGGGAAGAAGTTTAAATATTGCTGAATATTCTGCTCCGAAAGCCTTTACAATAACATCTGAAGTTTCGTTCACTATTGTCGAAATGGTGCCCTCAGACAGCAGATAACGGCACAAGTCAGCCAGGCATTCCTGTTGAAATGCGTAGGACTTGATATCATTCTCTCTGGATTTCTGCATCGTGATGTCCTGAACTGACCCACGCATCCAAAGCGGGGCGCAATCAGTTCCATATTCTACCTCTCCTTCTGCATGGACTACTCGTTTCATTCCATTTGGCAAAACGACACGAAAGTCGATACTATATGGTTTGTTTTTATATAAGGCGTCTTCAATGGAACTATTTACAAGCTCCCTGTCGTCAGGACAAATACAACGTAAAAATCTTTCGCAGGTAATACATTTTTCCTGAGGATTTATACCATGTATCCGATATGTCTCACCTGACCAGGTTATCATATCATTTTCAATGTCCCATTCCCAGCTTCCTATTTTGGCAATCCTTTCGGCATTTTCCAGCAGTCTCTTGCTCCTGCGCAGAGACTCATCCAATCTAATATGTTCTGTTATATCCGTAACGGCAACAACGCACCCTATTATTTCCCCCGCATCGTCTCTTTCAGCTAACGCCTGGCCGTATACCCACACAGTCATTCCACTGGAATGAATAAACCGATATTCAGATTGAAAACCTGGTTTCTCCTTTGTAATGTTTTGCCATTCCTGAATAACTCTTTGACGATCTTCAGGATGCAAACCAGTGATCCACCCTTCTCCCATGGCGTCTTTCAGTCTCACCCCGGTTATTTCAGACCATTTCTCATTTGCAAATAAACAATTACCCTCAATATCAGTATAAAATATTCCAACAGGGGACAACTCGGACAATGTGCGATACCTTTTTTCACTTGTCAACAAGGCATCCTCGGTCCTCCTCCGCTCACTGATTTCTCTTTGCAACTCATCGTTTGCTTTTTGCAGAGCTGCGGTTCGTTCCATAACGCGTCGTTCCAGGGATTCATTGAGAAGCCTTAACTCTTGTTCCATTACCTTGCGCTCGTTAATGTTACGCGATATGCCAACGATTCCGCACACATTCCCCTGTTGATCGCGAAAAACGCCCTTCGATGTAAAAAATGTATATTGGGTATCTGATTCTGATAAGAATAGTTCCTCTTCGAATGTTTGAATTTTACCTGTAGACATAATTTTCCTGTCATTATCATTAATCATTTGCGCTATTTGGTATGGAAACAGCTCAAAGTCATTCCTGCCAAGAATTTCATCCATACGTTTGCCAAAAAAACGCACTCCGGCGGAATTGATTAACATATAGCGTCCTTCACTATCCTTGACATAAATAACATCACTTGTTTCCTCAATCGCTACATTCATGATATTATACCCTTTTTGTAGATCATCTCTGGCTCGTTTGTGTTCTTTCATTTCCTTATCAAGCATTTCTGCCATAGCGTTGATGCTGTTAGCAAGAGATTCGAACTCGTCTCTAGAAAATATCCTTATCCTGAAACGCAGATTCCCACGCTCATATTCCATCATAGCATTTTTCAGAACTTTAATAATTCTTACAATAGAACTTGAAAAGGCATTTCCTACAATGACGGAAGCAAGAGCGTTAACCACACCGATTATCAATGTAATAATTTTCAATCTCCGGAGCGGAGCAAATACCTCTAATTTATCAACCTTTATTACCAATCCCCACTGTAAAGAAGGTATATATTGATAATTCGCCATAACTTCAACGCCTCTATAATCAACCGCTTCAACCACTCCACTCATGCCTTTCAATGCCATTCTCATAGGTATACCCTTACCTGAATCTGTTATAGGCGTTAGTTTAGTCACTACGTCCTTTTCAAACCGTAGGGATGAAAAGCGCACTATACCTCTATCGTCGTTCACCGCTAACACTACCTCCCCCGTGCTATACATTCTTGAACATTCGCACATAATTTCACCAATGGCATCAAGATCATAGGCGATGATAACGGCGCCTATTTTTTCGTCCTCTACGCCGGAATACACAAGAGAAGATACACATATACAATCAGCGTTCAGATAAGGAAGAAAGACCGGTTGTGAAACATAAGCATCTTTAAAACGTCTACCCTCGATCTGTTTAAATACTTTTTGGCTGCTCATATCCATGCCAACCCAGGAGTCGTGAGTTGAAGAAATAACCTGACCGGCTAAATCGGTAATAGCCATAGCTCTCATGTCAGGATTAAATGGAATTTTACGTTTTAAGAGATACCTGTTTAGATCGTTAACTATACCTTCCCTGTCAGCGCACTGTCTGTTGTGTATTTTTAGCAGGTGACTTATTATGTATCCATCGCCGGCACAGCCTTGAGTTTGCTTTTTAAATTTTTCCACAAGAGACAGCAGCTCCTTTTTTTTTGCTTTTGCAATTTCTGATTGCCAGTTTATTGTGCTATTTTTGAGCAATCGCTTCTCAATAATGATGTGTGTCACTGAAATACCAAACACAGCGACTAAAGAGGTGCAGAGTATTAAAACAAACAATTTACTCTTGATCGATAATGCCGGTTTCATGTAATAAACCCCACAATTTGTAAAAATATTTTATTAAATTTTATTTGGAATTATTCCCATTTTTCTTTATTCTGTAGTAACAGTTTAGTTTTTTGAAAATATTAATAACAATCATTTTTACCGCGCGGTGTAGGGGCAGGTTTAAAACCTGCCCCTACGATAAATATGACACATGCATGTTGTTTTTCAAAAAACTAAACTGTTACATTCTGTATTTTATCGCAAGAAAACAATTCCACTAATAGAATATAATTATTCTGCTCAATATCAATTATTTTTATAAACGTATTCAATAAAGAGGGGCCAAGAGAATATGAGAAAATTATTTACTTCAATTTGTGTTTCGTTCGTAATCGCATCGTTTTTTAACCAATCGTACGCCCAACAAGGCCAAAAACTCACCCCTTCCGAAATTCTCGGAGAACGGAGGGAAATGTATTTTGATGATGACACGGTAGATACTATACCTGTAGGATTTCAAAGCGCCTTTACGGGCAAAGGGAAACCGGGCATCTGGGCTGTCAGGAAGATAGAACATGCCCCTTCCGCCGACAATGTGGTTATGCAAACAAAGCAGGATGATACCGACTACCGATTCCCGCTGTTAATACTGGAAGGTCCTGCCTACAAAGATGCAATGGCCTATGTAAAATTCAGGGCTGTCAGTGGGAAAATCGACCAGGCAGGCGGGCTTGTTTTTAGATACAAAGACAATAACAATTACTATGTGTTCAGGGCAAATGTACTGGAAAACAACGTCCAACTGTACAAAGTAATCAACGGCACGCGTAAAGAAATAGCGGGAAAAAACACGAATGTATCGTCAGAATGGCATTTACTAAAGGTTGTGTGCAGGGGAAATAAAATTCTCTGCTTCTTTAATAATACAAAGATGATAGAAGTAAATGACGATACCTTTGACAGTGGCAACGTCGGGCTTTGGACTAAATCTGATTCCTGTACGATGTTTGATGACCTGGTGATTCAGGAAATGTAGTCGTAAAGCGGCAACTGATCAGTTGCCTTTGGCGGCGTGTAGGGACACAGAGCCTCGTGTCCCTACACTCACCTCTCAAAAGTGAGGAATCACAAATACTGAAATGCTTGACATACCGGCAGAACAAAGCTCCCCCTCCGCTCAGCATGTTACATATTAAAGTCAGCGATACCTTTCACTCTCACACATAATTCACACGAAACAATTCCTTCGGCTCCCCGTCCGCATACTATGATATCTTTTTATGTATAGAGGATGAATATTGACACCAACCGAATACCATGTTATATTCGTTACATAGAGTTACGACTGTTTCATTTAATAACAAATGCATTATGAATACATGGCTGCTATTCATTCACCAGATTGCACAGGACAACCCAAATTTAAGGGTCAAGGTATGGAGAACCCTCAAAAAGCACGGAGCAATACTGTTTAAAAATGCCGTCTATGTACTCCCCTCTTCAGACGAACACGAGGAGATCATGCAGTGGCTTTGCAACCAAATCAAAGAAAGTGGCGGTGATGCTTCTTTATTTATCACCGAATCATTAAATAAGGATCAGGACGCAGAAATTATTAAAACATTCCAGGAAATGTGTAATAAGGCATATCTCGATCTGAGTGGCTTATGCAATAATCTGTTAAAGAAAATAGAACAAACAGAAAATACTGAAGGTATCACTGATAAATCAAGGAATACGTTCAAAAGAGAGCTTACGGAGACACTCAAAAGTGCTGAGGACATAGCCAAAACTGATTTTTTTCACGCTTCAGAAAAAGAGAACGTCTTTCATAAAATACATCTCATGCAGCAGAAACTAAACGAGTGGTCTAAGACTACTGAAAAGGGAATAACTGTTATCAACAAGGTGTATAAGGTAAAGGATTTTTTGAATAAAAAATGGGTAACAAGAAAAGACATCTTCATAGACCGCCTGGCTTCTGTCTGGCTTATCAAACGATTTATAGACCCAAAGGCACGTTTTAGTTTCTTGCCAAAGGGCGTAGAAAAAGTACCAAGCGGCACGGTCACCTTTGATATGTATGGCTCAGAATTTACCCATCACGGAGAAGATTGCACCTTTGAAACCCTTATGAAGGCATTCGACCTGAAAGATCCGGCGTTACAATCAATTGCTGAAATTGTCCATGATATCGATTTAAAGGACAGTAAATATGGAAGGAAAGAGACAGAAGGAATTGAAAATATTATCAGGGGATTAAAACAACAACAAAAAGACGATGCCAAATTACTCGAAAAAGGGAAAGAAATATTTGACGTACTGTATCAATATTATACTTCATCTATGAAAGAAGAAGACGAACATGCCTCCTCTCGAAAACCACTTTAAAATAGTAAAGAAGAAACAGGAAAGACGTATGAGGAATTTCATAGGAAAAATCGAAAAAGCTTGCTTTTTTCTTCACTTTTATAATATTATTCTATAAATCTGTATTCCGCATATTCTGTGGATCAATCTAATTATAATATTCGGCGGCGGAACGGTGTGCTTGCCTGTGGCACTCACGGCAGTGGATCGCCGCTCGTCAATAGGAGGCTTGTTACAAGGATACATGTGGGGATTTGAACTTGCCATCATGGTCGCCATGATTGGCATCAACAGCGTTTTTGCAGCGTACGAAATTGCCTTGGCGTCCGTGAGCCTCGCCCGACTACGGAGGCTCGCGGATGATCACCGGAGCGGAGCGAAAGTCGCCCTGTACATGAAGCAGAACATGGAGGCGAGCCTGGCCGTCGTCCAATTGGGGATCACACTGGTCGGCGCCATCGCGGCGGCTGTCGGTGGATCCGGCGCTGAGGAGAAGGTGGCCCCAGCCCTTATTGGTCGCTTGGGTATTTCAGAGGGTACGGCTGAGGTTCTGGCTATTGCGCTTGTGGTAGTCCCTCTTACCGTCGTGACTATCATCGTCGGAGAGTTGATACCGAAGGTGTTCGCGCTGCGCAATGCGGAAAGGGTGTGCCTCACCCTCTCACCCTTCATGCGTTGGTTCTCCTTCAGTGTCTGGCCTGCCGTGTGGCTGTTTGAAACGGTCGTCATGGGTGTCATGTCATGGGGTGAGCGCCGTCTTGGCTCGGGTGATGCAGGTAAGTCTAAGACGGTGGAGCTTCAAGAACTCCGCGCCATAGCCGCCATGGCCCGCGCTTCGCGGCTCATTGGGCACCGGGAGGAGCGTATTATTCTGGGGGCGATGGAGTTGCAGTCACGCTCAATCCGCTCTATCATGCTCCCGGCCGAACATGTGACCACACTCGATGCGAATGCCCCACTTGCGGACAACCTGATCACGGCCCACCTCGACATGCATACACGCTTTCCCGTCGTCTCTCAGAAGGACGACCCGCAGACTATCATCGGCTACGCAAACTTCAAGGACATTATTGCCACGATGCGCCTGGCCCCACATGAACCCACTTTCCGTTCCATCATTCGCCCGATACTGTCCCTCAAGGATGACGAACGGATAGCCGTATGCCTTGAGCAGATGATGCGCGAGCATACACACATCGCCTTGGTGCGTGACGCCGACGGCAGGATGGTTGGTATGGTCACGCTCGAAGACATCTTGGAGGAATTGGTGGGCGAGATCGAGGACGAGTACGATCGCCTTCCTGCCCACATTGTCGAATCTGGTTCCTCCTGGGTTGCAGGTGGCGGGGTTTCCGTTGACCGATTGAAGGACACAACCGGCATCGACCTAAGTATCGATCCCCCAGTGGCCGGTGCCCGTACGCTCAGTGATTGGGTCAGCGGCCACCTAGGCAGGGAAGTTCTCGGAGGCGATGTTGTCGAAAGGGGCGCTGTGCGAGTCGTGGTCCGCAAGGTCCGCAGGAAGAAAGTCCAGGAAGCTCAGGTGAGCCGGTTTGAGCAAGGACGGCCGCCGAACAAGGCGATGCAGCAGATCGGTAGGGTATGACGGCAATCGGGGATGATACAGTTCTCCAACCCCGCTGGCTGATGAGCTAAGCGTAATGTTTGAGAGTTATTTATATCAATCATAGTAACCCGTCCACTGCAATGCTCAATAATAGTACAATCACCGTGACCTGTCAATTCCTTGACGTCAAAAAACACGTATGCCAAAAACTCCAGTATTTATAGCGCTATTTGCCGCTTTTCTATTTGGAGCCGCAACACCGGCGAGCAAGGCCCTCATGGTTGATATACCACCATTTCAGCTTGCTGGTTTATTATACATAGGTGCGGCTCTTGGAGTTATTCCTCTCATTTTCAAAAAACACTTATTTTTAAAGCCTTGGTGTCTTGATAAGAAAAACTTATTCAGACTCATTGGCTCTATTGTATTCGGTGGCATTTTAGGACCAGTTTTTTTACTTTTCGGACTTCAGTTTGCATCAGCTGTATCAGTGTCTATGTGGCTTAATCTAGAACTGGTCGCCACTGCGCTACTTGGACATTTTGTTTTCAGAGATCACCTTACCCCTTACGGTTGGCTCTCAACTGCGGGCATGTTAATTGCCGCTGCTCTATTAACCAATGTAGAAGGTTTTTCTGGTATCACAGCAGGTATTCTTGTTACAATTGCATGTTTATGTTGGGGGGCAGATAACCATTTAACCGTTCTCATTAAAGGAATTCCCCCATCGCAAACAACATTTTGGAAAGGTATTGTTGCTGGCATTGTTAATTTCTCCATCGGCATATTTATAGCTTCAACGGAAATATCATTTAAGCTATTTGGCATTGCCATCATTGTTGGGGTTTTTTCTTACGGAATAAGTATTGTCCTTTATATCATGTCTGCACAAAAACTTGGCACAACAAGAGGTCAGATCATTTTTTCAACAGCACCTTTTTTTGGGGTACTTCTTTCAGCAACGCTATTGGGTGAGTCTATTGTTAATACCCAAATATGGGCAGGGTTAATCATTATTTGTTCTTTAATTTTTTTGTTTCTTGAAAAGCATAAACACGAACATATCCATTATGCCATTACCCATGATCACTGGCACAAACATGATGATGAGCATCATGCCCATATTCTGCCTGATGTACCACATGGTTTATGGCACTCTCATTCGCATGAGCATGAAGAAATGTCACACTCACATAAACATTTGCCTGACTTGGACCACAGACATAAACATAATAAATAAATGCCTATCGGGACAAGGTAATACCTAACAGGGAAATCCCCTTGCACCACCAACGAATATTTTCCAGATGTATTTATTTCATAAATACGGGTACAATCCTAAAAGTTAGCCATAATAATGTCTTATAAAAATATTGTAACAATTTAGTTTTTTGAAAAAATAGGGGCAAAGCATTTGCTATAACTAGTTTGAAAACAGACGGTCTGTGATACTCTACCTCACGCCATACCGCATCGGGAATTATTAGTCTTTTAAAATCCGTTAAAAGATAAAGGCAGTCAATCTCTTCGAGATGAATTATTGGGCCTGCATCCAATATAACGTTCTGGATGGAATCAGTCTTTTCCACGCAGTCCCCATTCAATATCTTCTTTTATGAATTTTTCCATAAGCTCAGGTTTGTGGGTTTCAAGAAAACGACGTAAGGCTTCTGTGATAACGGACTTTTCATCTTGAAACCAGCCAGCATCTATAAGTAATTTAATTTGTTCATAAAGCTTATCTGGCAATTCAGCCTGTAATACCTTCACAACACACCTCCTTTCAAACTCAATATTGATATTTTGTACTAGACCATTTATGTATAATTTTATCATAAGAATTAGTACAAATTATACGTAATTTTGATGATTATAATAGACTTCACTATGGTACAGCACCTTTAACAATCCTTATTTCTTCTTCTGTTAGTCCATACAGCCTATACACTATTTCATCTATCAACTCATCTGTCGCCTTAATTCTAGCTTTTAATGGCTCGAGGATTGACAGGCTATGATCAAATTGTTTTTCAAACATTTCCTGCTTCTTTCGGTCTGATGGGTCTATGGTTACCTTGTTTCTATTCTTCTTGAGAAGTTCAGAGTTGATCAAAGATTAAGTAAGTTAGTGAAGCCTGTCCTGAGTTTATCGCGGGGCGAAGCACACCCAACAAAGAGGCTGAAGATACCTACCGACCAATTTTTCTTTAAAACAGTATTTTATCTATCAGCACTGAAGTTTGCTACATTAACTCTTCATAAAAGCTGTTAACTTTTGTTGAACATCATTAATTTGTTTTTCAATTTCACATTCCCATAAAACAAGTACTTTCCATCCTAATTTCTTTAAATTCTTAATATGAAGCTTGTCTCTTTTAATATTTCGTTCGAGTTTGGCCTTCCATTTTTCATGTTGAGTCTTTGGAATTGTACCATCCCGGCAACCTTTATGGAGATGCCAAAAGCATCCATGAACAAAAATGACTTTCTTGAATTTGGGGAGAACAATATCAGGCTGCCCTGGGAGGGTTTTCACATGAAGGCGGAACCTGTAACCCATTAGATGAAACATGCTGCGGACTTTTTTTTCGGGGCTTGTATCCTTGCTCCGTATCCTGGACATGACATAACTTCTTTTTTCTTTTGACCAAATATCCATTACTCTGATTCGTTCGTTTCTTTAATCACAAATGCATCAGACAGATTCTCATAAAGTCCTAAAGATTTCTCAATCTCGGTTTTGATGTCGATATAAAGGGTCTTAAAAAATTGTAGAGACTTATGGCAACTTTTTCAGCAAGTGGCACTGGCACACCATTGGCTATCATTTTGAATTTGGCGGTTAATGGTACTGCTCCAGGCAATACATATTCATCGGGGATTCCCTGAATGCGCATTGCTTCTCTTACTGTCAATCGCCTGTGTTCCCAGGGATGCAAATGCACTTCGTTATTCCCGTAACATGCAGTTGGGCTATATCTATAACGGTGCAACCGTTTAAATGATTTCCCTGAAGTATCTCCCTCCAGCACGGTTTTGAATTTATGAGAGTAAGGTTTGAATCCCTCTTTTGCATTCGGCAAATTCTCAGGAATATTTGAGAGCAAATGGAAAACCATAAGTTCATCTGGTATTCCGCCAGGTTTCTCTGGTGCCCTTCCATTCGTATTTATATCCGGCCAGTCAAAGCGGTTCTTGGCATTCTGATATTTTTCTGACACAGGCCAGGGGAACCAACCCCTTTCTGAGGTTTCCAGCTTTCTTCTGAGGCATGTCTTTGTCAGATTTTTCATTATCCCGATGAGGAATACCCGCTCCCTGTCCTGTGCGAACCCTAAATCCAGAGAATTTAATACAGCCATATCTATGCAGTAACCCGCATTTTCAAACTGTTTTTCCAGTATTTTTAGAAATGACCTATGCTTTTCCGTTCTCAAAAGTCCGTGTACATTTTCGAATACAAAAAAGGCGGGCTTAATTTCGCATATGCGGCTAGCGTAGGTCTTTGACAAGCGGCCATGGTCACCTTCGTGTCCTCTATGCTTTCCGCCGTTTGCAAAGTCAGGACAAGGAGGACCACCGATAATACCAAATAAAGCGGGCCGTCCTTCAGAAAATGCTGTTTTTACAATACTCCGTGCACTGATATCTTCGATGCTCTGCCGATTACTGATCTTTTGAAAAATCTTGCCCTTTTCAAATGACCTTGATAACGCTGACATTCCGAATTCATACATGCCGGCAAATATTTTATTATTTTCGTTTGTCCAAACTACTTCAAAACCGGCCTTTATAAAACCAAGATCAAGAAATCCTGCGCCAGTAAAAAAAGAAAGAATAGGGATAAAATACTCTTTCTCTTTTATATGTTTGACGTTAATGGGTAGTTTCATTACTGCAACTTGTATCCTGTTGTCATAGGTAATTCTTTAAAATATCCAGGGACATTATCATTACCTAAATTGCAAAACATTGCTTCTTTTACATCATTACTTAGAAAACTATATCTTTCTGGAGAAAGACCCCGAATAGTAACCCTTTTTTCTTTGTTCTCAAGCACTACTTTAAATAAACCATTGCCAAGTATTTTTTTATCTTTTACCGTTCCGGTAAAATCCGCGGGCCAGTTATCCATATCTTCTCTTTTAATCCAATATATTCTACATGCCGGCCTGTATACACAATACCTGCAAGCAGCCTGGGTAGGCGTGGCAAAACTGGCCGAATCCGGTCCCGACGTTATAAGTTTATTTAGTTTATCAAAATAGCTTTTTGCGTTGTTGAGCAAGTTCAAACATTCTTCGTGATTGAATGGGATATAGTATTCTCTCTTATCCAGACCAATTAAAATCAGCTTTTCAGGCCACACACCGTGTGATTCATAATATAATCCTGCATATATTTTTAATTGCTCCTGATATTCCTCTTTTACTGAATTGTCATTAGAAAAGTAATCTGTAATCTCACCAGTTTTGTAATCAATTATGTAAATCCCCTCATCAGTATGCTTGACTGAATCAATTTTCCCGCCTATTTTCCCATCCTTTGTTTGAACCCACAATTCAGTTCCTGTTTTTCTTGCCTTTTTTGTTTGGTTATTGAATTCTCTCAGTAAATTGCGAACGATGTTAAAGGTCATTATTTGTTTTACTTTATAGTTACTTGTATTAAGAGCCAGGGGCAAAAGGTGTTTTTCTAAAATGTTATTTCTCATTTCTTGTTCGTGGTTCATAATTTCATTTTCCCAGCAATGTAACATTGATTCTTCATCTTTAAGTTGTCCTGTGAACGCTAGCTCAAGTAATTTATGAGCGGTCATTCCTAAACGTGCTGAAGGGGAAACCGGCAATAAAGGCGGTTGACTGCTGGCAGTCCATATTTCCCGTAACGCACACAACCGCAAAGAAGAATACCTGCTTGGTGAAATCCTTGATAGCTGTTTCAAAGGCATCGTTGGTAATACATTTATAGACATGGTTTAATTCCCTGCAAGCCATTCACGGCATTTTCCCGGTCTTCGCAGAAGATTAAAGGTGTCTATACAAGCGACATCTCCACCCGCACCAGCAATTGCTTCAGCAAGAATACCCTCAGGATTAACTGTGTTCCAAAGGGGATGTACAATGAGGACTCGCTTTGGTCCAGCGATGAACCCTGGTAATCGATTCCATATAACTTTCTCATAATTAAAATAGGATATAAAGTTGTCCCGGAGCTCTTCAGCAGTTTGCAACCAGTTTTCGAGTTCAGGGCTTGAAAAACCTCCATTTAGTCCCGCCTGGTAATTAGGATCATAAAGTATTTTCAAATAAGAAAGTGCAAGACGCCAGTCAAGAAGGCCGTGATATATCATATTGCGATAGACTTTTAAGCAGTCATAACAGGCTGACTCGCAATTAAGGTGGTTTGATTGTATTATTCCACCAGCAAACGAACCAGTTCCAGTACATGCATCCTGAAGAATAGTTACAAAATTATCGTGCGCCCAGCTAACAAAGCCGGATCCGTTCGGCAGGCGGTCACTCAATATCACATCCGCAACAACTGATTGATTCTCCAAAACCCTCCTGGAAGTGTTTGCAACTTCTATCTCGTCTGGATCAATATCAAGTTTATCAGCTATACTACGTTGTAGTAAGAAAGCCGCTGAAATTATTGCAGCCCTCACGGAACCACGTGATTGCGAATGGAAAGGGTCAATATTTATTCCTAACGGAACCTTCGCAGGTGCTATACGTAAGATTTCAGTTGTCTTTCCCGCTGCAAGGGCTATTTTTTCAACACTACTAAAATTCTGTAAATAGCGGGTGTCTATCCACTGATTTGGCAACGGTGGAATTCTTTGGGTGTTTCTATCTTGCGGAGGCGGTGGCGGCGGAGTTTGACAAATTGATCCTTCAAATAAACGTCCTGCATTATCATTAATTCTCCATACTCTGCCATCCTTTGAAAGTGCTATAGTACAGTTTGTATCAGATACTCTTGATAATTGGATTGTTTCAGATTCTGCTAAGGCTGTTGGTATGCCCCGGAATGTATCTGAGTCCTCTTTGGCATCGTTACCACGTGACAAATCTGTACGAAACGCTTGTGGAATTGCTATCTGGAATTGATCAAAGAATCCATTCCCGTCGCTTTGTTGTCCGCACCAAGAACAAGAATTATCACCTTCTTGTACCTCGCTTGTTGCAGTATAACCACAAGCCTTGCACCGCTTTAACCACCTTCTGTATGGCAGGGGATTTTCAGAGGCGGGAACCCACCTGGTATTTTGCTGCCTTAGAGGGGCAGTAAAACCAATTGCAGCATGGATAACCTTGTCCTTAGTCTTTTCAGCACCGGGTGCAAATTCTGTAATTGCAATTTCTAAGTCCCGGTCTATAGTTTTTTCACCATTACTGGTCAACCGGTGATAGAGTAAGCGTGTTCTGGATGGCATACCATACATTGGGAGAATAGCACCTTCTGCAAGCCGTTCTGCAAGTCCGTCTCCAGTAATCTCAGGGTTATCTACCACATGGTCAATTAAATCAGGGAGTTTCTGTTCAAGCCAGTCTAAATAATCTCTGTTAACACAACCAATAAGAGTCTGAATGATTTCTTCTTGTTCAGACTTGTTTGTGTTGAGCCATTCTATTATTGCTTGCCGGTTTTGCTCCCATCCAATATTTCCGTCAGTGTCAACAGCAAGACCAAATTCTCCATGACTGTCAGGCGGGTTAGTACTATTCCACCAGCGCACACCCGCATGTCTGAATGCACGCCTTAAACATTCCTTTGCAAGTAAACGTTCCACAATGCGCTGCTGCCCCATTGTTAAAAAAGGGACAGGTGGCGGATCGGCGGTTATCCTTTCGGGGTGAGTAAAATAGTGTTCATCATGACTGCGTCCCCTGCACAATGTTAAAACAACCGCAAATGCCTGCCCCCTTCTTCCAGCACGGCCAACGCGCTGCTGGTAATTAAATCTCATTGGCGGCATATTGGCAAGCATTACGGTCTGTAGGTTACCAATATCAACCCCAACCTCCATTGTTGTTGTAACGCTAAGCACATCTACTTCATCTATTAATTTATTAAATTGCCTCTCCTGATCAGGCATGCTTACGATCATTCCTCGGAAATGACGCTGTCTTTCCGGCTGATTATCGGTCTGTGCAGTAAGTTCCTCACAATGTAACCGTAATGGTTTGCGTCCATTTGCTGCAGCCCAGGCAAGATGATTTTTCTTCCATAGTTCTTTACATAAAGTATCCGGATTTGTATGAAGTCTTGTAGTACAATTTGTACAAATTCCAGCGGATGGATGTAAATGAGACCTCCGGCAAACAGGACATTCCCATACCGGGTCGTCTCCAAGAGCAACACGGATATTCAAAAGGCGTGTTGTTAGCTTACCGTATTGGTGCTCTGACATCCTGAGGGCGTCAAACACGGCATTTCCAAGAGCCTCTTCTGTTATGCCAAAACTTTTTGCAACTTCCCGAATATAATATCGCAAAGAAACTTTACAATTATTATAATTTGGATAATCATCCTGTTGATATTCTGATCCCTCGTGACGGTAGTTGTCACCCAATATACGAACATATGAATCACAAATCTGACGAAAAATATCTACACTAACATTTGCACGTGCTGATAAACTAATCAGACTATTTTCATCAAGTGCCAACTTAGGCCAACCAAGCCCTGCGGATTCAAAACCAAAGTACAGTCGGCTAAAAAGCAAATCACATAAAGCAACAGTTAAGGCATCTACTATCCTAATTCTAGCATAATGTGCGGTCTGTGGTAGGTCTTGCCAATTATAATTTTGAAAATCAAAAAGTGTAGTCCAATGATGCCATCTGTTATCCCATCCGAATTCTTGCAGCAGGACATCATTGCCAGCGGGATTTACACCAATTCTTAAAAGTCTTTTAATAAGCAATCCACAATCAGCAAGGTTATCCGTGGGTGGGAGAAGAGTTGCTAATGGAATCACTCTTTGTCGGCCTTGTAATTTAAACCCATCTAATTTCTTCTTAGCTTTATCAATTTCTACCATCAGTGTTTCTCTTGCTGCGCCAGTCAACGAAGATGGTATGTGTGTTTTTAATAGATCTATAAATCTCCGTATTTCTTGATCTGCTCCAGGATTTCTATCAAGATAACTTTGGGCAATCAGACTTAAGGGATTTCGGTTGTTTTCAATATCATCCAGCAGTTGAGGACACCCTAATACCTGCATGCGGAGTTCATCAACCACTATTTCCCTGACAAGCTCTGTATAATGATTCCGTTCTACACCATTAGAAATTTGAGCGGCATCCTCCCTGCTGTCTGAAAAAACAACCAGTTTGCGGCTATATAATTGCTTCTCAGGTAATTGATAAAACAATTCCTTTGAGAAGGTTTGGCTGACTTTTGAGAAACCTGTACGAAATCCGCGCACAGGGGACTTTCTGCGCAGCCTGCGGGTATAATTTTCTCCGCAGGAAGGACATACTGATGGAAGCGCTTTATAATCTGTCCCGTCATCCTGATTCTGTAAATCTATATTGAAAAGGTAACCACTTAACCATTCTTCAGGATTTGCTCTTGCATCCTCATGGGATGAACGCACATGTCCAGTTCTGGTATTAAAACTTGCTGGATCCCAATGGGCCCGGGGCGATTGACTGCCTGCTACCCGCCATCCGTCTGGATTACAATAATTCTGATTGCCCATTGGCCAAAATATTGCAAATTCATCAAATGTGCGCCTCTCAACAAACCGGGCAGCTTGCCGTTCTGGTATCCCCTCAATGTCAGGCGTCGTAGCAAGCATTTCAATAACTCCGTTACCTAATGAGAGTCTACTGCCTCCGAAGAAAACAGTTCCACAATGCTCACAATACAGAAGTTCAAGCACGCGCCGCGTTTCCCCCGTATCACAAATTATCCTTGAATAAGGATATAGCTTACCCACCGGACGCCCATCAACCGCATCGTGCAATGGCTTCGTTGATGCCCACAGACCCTCTATATTTTTGAAAAAGTAATGAAGCCTGAAAGACGGCAATGCCGTTTTAATACCTGCATCATCAATGAGACTCCGGGTGATAAGCAAGCCCCGCAAAGCACTTTTCAGCATATCCTTACTAATATTTTGACCAAATATTTGCCTGGCAAAATCATTAATTGATACTGCCCTTATTTTACCTTCTACTTCACATGCTCTTAGCAGCCTTGTTTCAAGGGATAATTGAGTTTCAAGTATATTTATTAATTGCTTAAATCCGGCTTTATCAGAAGAAAAGCTGTTTAATTGCCTCGCAACCTCAGAAAAAACAAGCTCATTTTCATCTAATATATTAACCTTTAGATTAATATTTTCAGCGAGGTATACAAATGGTTTGTGAGGTAATGGAATATTGATATTTGGATCTACTGGAATTTCTTGTTGCTTTCCTTCTATAATTTCGAATTGATTTGCGCCAAAAAAATCCTCCAAAAATTGGCGGCTCTTTGGGTCTTCTGGTTCTAAAGAGGCACTTGATGCAAGAATTCTTAGCTGTGGGTGGTTAGGATGAAGGCCGAGGCGCAGTAGTAACAATCGTAACAGATAAGCTACTTCTGTACCTGATGTCCCACGGTAAAGATGCAATTCATCAACAACAAGATGAAAGATACGTGAATTTTTTACTGATTCACGGGCTTCTTCTTTTATGTCTTCTCCTGCAAGCCAGGCACGGGTCTTACTAAAGATATTTTCGTCACACTCGCGCATCAGCATTATACTGAGCATCGAGAAATTCGTAATAAGTATGTCAGGTGGTGCATCCTGCATGTCCCAGCGGCATCTCATTTCTGCACCATCTAGACGCGGGAAAAATGATATGACATCTTGTTTGTATGGATCATTGTTTTTTGGGTCATTTGCATAGTCTATTGCAGTTTGCGAAGCCTTGTTTGCTTCTACTAATGCCTTTTTAAGGTCATTAAGTTTACCCATATTGACGGAACGGTTTCCTCTTTTATTGGGCGGTTTAAATTCATGTCCAGGGATGGGAGTAGTACTATTGTACCTGCCTAAATAGATTCTATTCCCACTGCTATACAAATCAAACCATTCTCGTGTTTTATCTGAATCAAGCGCCTTTTTCAAACGTGTCATCTGATCTTCTACGAGTGCATTCATTGGATAGAGTATAAGCGCCCGGATGGCCGGGCAGCGGGTTTCGTGCCCTCTTTGTGGCACCCTGAAAGATTGTTTTGGATTATTATTCAAACATTGATTTTGCCAAGCCTCATTTTTCCACCAATCATTTAAATTTGGATGAGCCGGCCCAGGTTTTGACCAGATTGCCAGCTCTTTTGAAAGATTTGCAAAAAGAGGCAGTAAAAATGCTTCTGTTTTACCAGAACCGGTACCAGCGGTAATCACACAATTTTTCCCTTCAAGTACTTTTTTAAGCATCACAGCCTGGTGTTTATAGAGTGGTCTTTCTTCACGGAACAATCCGCATTTTACAAAGGCCTTAAAATTTTTAACTTGTTCTTCGCTCAGGCTAGGCAGATCATCAGAAGTAAGGTCATCTATAGTTTTATTGCTGCTTTCATAGAGGGGAAGTGGTTCAATCCATGGTTCCTGGCACAAAACACGTTCCGTACGCAATAATGCTTCGCGCTCAGCTTCGATTGCCGGAAAGCGTGTTCCAAAGGCAGTTTTAACGTAGCGGATAAAATTGTCCCGTATGGTATCGAATGCACCAATTGGATCAATCATTGTATTTCCCCGCTTTCGTCAACTTCTAAATTGCAATTTACAAGTATTTGACCGAGTTTTTCTGCAACAATTTCAGCAATTGAGGGTATGACAGCCTGATAAATACTAAAACTGCAATCAACAGGAATTTCTTTTACCGGCTGTCCCTTTATAATTACGTCTGTTGGCGCAAGTCCTGTACAAAGGGTCAGTGCCCTGGATATAAGACGAGGCAATGGAACAGTTGCAGGAACTGCAAATAAAAACCTCTTTTTATCGTAAAGTATAACATTTATATTCTGTGAGGAAAGGACTAAAAATCTTCCCCAGTCGCGGTCAATTTCACCAGCCATATTATCGTTCCAAACCCAATGGAGTCTTTGCTGACTTCTGGGATTCGTATACTCTACAAGTCTAAGGCTATCTTGTTTTGGATAAAATTTATCAAAAGCAAGTTTCGTTATGGAAAATGTACGTTTAGACCAGTTCAATTCAGCTTTAGTTTCAAAAGAAATATTTTGCTTTATGGTATCCATATCTGAAGAAAAATTGATTAAACGCCATGCTGCTGGTTCTTCTAATTTAAAACTTATTCCGGCTTTTACGGCAGCTCCTTCAAGTAAATGCTTGCTCATCGCTTCCAAATATATAGCCGGAGGTAATAAAGAATATCTAACTTTTTGGGGGATAGAATTGAATCTTATAGAATCTTTATTTACAGAGGCAAAGGTCTTTATGTGTTTAATAAGATCTGGATTGCGTGCTCCTGTTAACACCGCCTTAGGCAGTCCAAAACCCGGTACCAAAACTAGCACCGGAGGACATGCATAAACGTACCGTTTCCCGAAATCAAATTCACAGTGTCCCAATGCATCCAGAAACCTTAAAGTTTGATATTTTAAATAAGTATAACTTACATCTTCTGGAGTTGTTTTATGAACAAGGAAATAAATAGTACTAAAAGCAATGTCAAAATTATTAAAACTCATTTTACTACGTGTACTGATAGAATAAAGCAGTCTTTCAGGCATTTTGGGCTGCACCTAAATATTTTTTCCATATTTTTAAGAGTTTGGGAAGTGAAGGTGGTTGATTAATTTTGCGGTTAAACCATATAGCCTCTTTCCATCTTTTAATAGCTCTTTTATCAGATATAGGGTTTCCTGGTATGTGCCTATCATCCAAATATTCTGAAGTGCCACAAAAATGAACCATCCAGTTTTTTGTGCCAATTCTTGCTATTGCCCATACAGGATGCCACTCATTAGGGACATCCTCTTCAGGCCAGTCTGTTATTTCACCGGGTCTCGAACCTATAAAAATTATTCTTGAAGAAAGATGTGTTGGGAAAGGGATTGAAAATGTTTCACATCCTGTCTTATTAATTTCTGTTACTATAGCCCCAGTAACACAATTATCCACACTTCCTGGTTCTATAATACCGCCGTCCCTTCCCCTGCGAGGAACTTCATCAAAAACAGATGGAATTTGAGGATCTTCAATTTTAATTATCCGGGTCTGTACTAGTTCTGAACTATCATTAAAAATTTTAATTTTTAATGGCGTATCAAGGGGAAATTCACCCCAGATATCCCATTGAGGTATGCTTTCATCAGCCTGCTTAATTTGTCTACCATTAATACTTATTTTTTCATTTCCGGACATATTTTCAAGAACTACAGAAGGAAGACCAAACTTTAAGTATGTATTTCCCCGGCCAGTCTTGATGCCGCCTTGCAATCTCATTCTGAGCAAGTCCGAAAGAATAAGTACATCAACTCCATCACATGATTTCATGGCATTTTTTCCATAAAAGAGCGCCCATCCAGCAGGCAATCCGTTGTAAAATTTATCCTGAAAATTTTCACAGCATTGCAAGCCCCAGTTTCTTACGGTTTCTATCATACTTGAATGAGCCGCTATCATAAACTCACATTTTCTTTCCAAATGATGCGATTCAATCCAATCTGGCAATACTTCCCTTTTGCCGGAAATAAAAAGTCTTACACTCGCCCCTTTGAGCTTTGTATGCCAATTATTTTCGGGATCTTTCATATGAAATCCTTTTAACCAATCAATGGATGATGCATCTAATTGCTGGGAAGTTGTTTGATCCTTAAGGGTTGATGACCAGTTTGCATTTGTCTCGAAACATGTTAATATACCACTATAATCAGGGCCTTGAAAATTTAATCCCGTATCCGGTATCGATTTGTTTGTCTTAAAACGTAAATATGCCTTAACTTTTTTTGAAACATCATCAATATTTAAACATATTCTTAATCCTGTTTTTGCTTCTTTAGAAAGTTCTTCACCTTCATGCTGAATCTCTGGAACTGTTCCATCCCATTCTGCAAGCTCATCTAAAACAAATTCAAGAAGGGCGTCTTTTAATGCCCTGCCCTCGTTATCATTTGCTTCAAGTAATCTTAAGGTTCGTTTTTCCAGAAGATGCCCCTGCCTGCCATACTGCAACAATACCCGCTTTATTGTATCAACGGCAGGAATATCTGTAGGATCAAGTTCTGCTTGATTGAAAATGATTTGAAGTGTTTTTCTTTCTTTATGGGATAATAGGGTTTGTGACAGAGGTAGCCCCACATGAACATATCCTCCGCGAATCCGGAAAGTAAAGCGTCCTAATTCCTCGTTCTTATCTTCCCTACTCCATTTTTCTAAATCCTCCCATAATTCCCTCATTTCATAAAATGAAGGCGGAGGTCCTGTTCCGTTTGTTTCACCTAATAACATTCTCAGCCTCGGATAGTATGCAGTAGAATAAAATTCTCCTTCAACATCTCCTGCGAGTACAAAAAGTGTTAAAAAAGCAATATAAGGAGGGTAATCAATATCTCTCTTGCGCCAATCTTCATAAGCCTGTAAAGCTTTCTGGCAAATACTCTCTCGTGTTGACCATGGCGGGCCAATTATTACATATCGTTTAAAGTCATCAACATCTCCAAGTCCTTCACCAATTGTATTAATGAGTTTCCTGTCAACAAAAAGCAACACTTCACGACCAGCCATTTCTTCATTGAAGAAGTATTTTGCAAGTCGATTGTTCCACTCTAAATAGCTCATTTTTTATTTAATACGTGATTTTTTGAATAAATATTCCAACTTTGTCTTGTAAGAATTTATTCAGCAGTATATAAAGTATACCTCATAGTTCAATCTATTGAGGAGTTCATTTTGCAATTATTTTCTCAATAATGCAGGGACTACAATAATTATCTTTCTTTTTCCTTCGGCCCAGAGTTGTCTTATTATCAGCCCTGCCTCGATGGTCTTTCCAAGACCAACCTCGTCGCAAAGGATTGCGCCCCTTGAAAGGGGGCAATTAAAGGCAAATAAGGCGGCGTCTATCTGGTGAGGATTCAGGTCAACGGCAGAAGAAGCGAGGGTTTGATTTAATTTTTTCAGTTCGTGAGCGGGACGTTTAAGGGTAAGTCCGTGGGCAAGGATTTTCTGATGAAATGAAGAGACCTTAGAATATGAATTTAACAAATTCAAATCCTCCAATTTTTTAAGAAAAGTGGTTTGTACCCAAGGATAGCTGACTAACTCATTTGACTTCTATTGCCTAACGAACAATACCTAGCCGTTATTCTATCTTTATTTAAACGTTTTTCAATGATCAGCTATGATCTTTGTCTGAAATTGAATTAACAAAGGTTTTCCATTTGAAATGTAGTAAACAACAGGGACAACAAATATATTTAAGAGGGTAGAACTGAGTAATCCCCCTAATATCACTATTGCCATGGGGCTTTGTATTTCATTTCCAGGCAAGTCGCCTCTTATTGCTAAGGGAATTAATGCTAAGGCAGCAGTTAAAGCAGTCATCAAAATCGGGTTTAGTCTGTCTAATGAGCCTTTCATAACAGTTTCATACACAGCAACACCTTGACTTTGCAATGCCTGATAGTGCGAAACCAATAATATCCCATTACGCGTTGCTATTCCAAACAGGGTAATAAATCCAATGATCGAGGGAATACTTATGATTCTTCCTGTAAGCAAAATGCTCAAGACACCACCTATCAGCGCCAGAGGTAAATTGAGAAAAACAATTCCTGCAAGCTTGATATTTTTAAATTCCTGATAAAGCAAAAGGAATATGATGAATAAAGACATTAAAAAGGTGAAGAATAATATTTTCGACGCCTTTGCTTCGCTTTCAAATTGTCCTCCGTATTGAATGTGGTAGTTTTCCGGCAACTGAATAGTATCATGTATTTTTTCTTTGATTTGGTTTACTACGCTTTTTAAATCACGCCCGGCTATATTGGCTGAAACCACAATTTTTCGCTGTAC
>Ga0233425_10002956_pt1 | contig 32089 bp, 25 predicted proteins | sample Watercolumn_Towu_2_FD_181712 | JGI IMG/M metagenome (GOLD analysis project Ga0233425, IMG submission 181712) | Freshwater microbial communities from Lake Towuti, South Sulawesi, Indonesia - Watercolumn_Towuti2014_140_MG | ecosystem: Environmental > Aquatic > Freshwater > Lake | place... | reverse complement strand
GCGATCCGCTCGAAATCCGGGTTGCGGTTCAGGAAATCAGCGACCTGGCCGCCGCCCTCTTCGGGCTCCAGAGAACAGGTGCAGTAGACGAGACGCCCGCCCGGGCGCGTCAGGCGCGCGGCCTTGTCGAGGAGCCGGCGCTGGAGGCCAGCGAGACGGATCACGTCGGTCTCGCTCTTCGTCCAGGCGACATCGGGATGGCGGCGGATCGTGCCGGTCGCCGAACAGGGAGCATCGAGCAGCACCGCGTCGAAAGGTGCATCTTCCGGCAGTTCCAGCGCATCGGCCGTCACCACCTCGGCGGATAGGCCGAGACGTTCGAGGTTGCGGCCGAGCCGATCCAGCCGCGCGGCCGAGCGGTCGACGGCCGTCACCGTCGCGCCCGCCGCCGCGATCTGCGCCGTCTTGCCGCCCGGCGCCGCGCAGAGGTCGGCGACGCGCTCGCCCGGGCCGGGTGCAAGCAGCCGGACCGGCAGGGCGGCAGCGGCGTCCTGCACCCACCAAGCGCCCTCCGTGTAGCCGGGAAGCTCGGCGACCGAGTCCCGCACCTCGGCAAGACGGATCGATCCGAGATCGAGGCGGCGGCCGCCGAGCCGGTCGGCCCACGTCTCAAGATCGCGCGGGACGGTGAGATCCACCGCCGCGCCCTCCAGATGGGCGATGGCGATGCGGTGCGCCGCCGCCTCGCCGTAGGTCGTCCGCCATCGATGGGCGAGCCAGTCCGGGGTGTTGTGCGTGAGCGGATCGCCTTCCTGCGCCCGGATCGCCTCGCGCTCGCGGGCGATTCGGCGAAGCACGGCGTTGACGAGGGGCGCGAGGTGCTGGAGCTGAGGATCGGCCTTGGCGAGGCGAACGGAGAGATCGACGGCGGCATGATCGGCCACCGCGAGGTCGAGGATCTGCGCCGCGCCGGTCACCAGCAGGGCGAGAAGGTGGGGCCGATCCTCCGGAACGCCGTCGCGCAGGCGAGCGGCGAGCGCCGCCTTGATGAAGCCGAGGCGGCGGAAGCTCGCCGTGGCGATCGCACGGGCCAGCGCAGCCTCGCCGGGCTCCAGCCGCGCACCGCGCCCCGCCTGGGCGAGAGCATCCTCGAGTGCGAGGCCGCGAGCGGGTCCGAGCAGGGTCGCCACCGCCTCGCGCGCGACGTGGCGTGCGGCGAGGCCCGGTACGGTCGGGTCGAAGGCGGGTGGCGTGCGGCGGTTGTGGGGTGATGCCACGTGGTAAAGGCCGTTCTCAGCGAATAGGGGTCGGCGGGGGCTCGCCCCGGAGCCGATGCAGTCACATCTGTCGGCAAGGGATGCAAGCGATGAAGGAGATCGGCATGACGCAGGCGGATGCTCAGGACGCGGTCGAGCCATCGGGCGCGGCGCCGCGCGCCCTGACCCCGGCGGCGCAGCGGGCGCTGGCGGAGGCGGCCGAGCGCCGCGCGGCCATCGACGCCCGGGCAGCCAGGATCGCCGAGCGGCCCGAGAGGCTGGGACGCGGCGGTCTGGAGCCGGTCCGCTACGAGGATTGGGAGGTGAAGGGGCTCGCCAGCGATTTCTGAGGCGGTGTCCGCCTGATCGCAGCGGACTCCGCATCGGAGCCTGCGCGGGCATCCGGCCGAACGCTGGCGAACCCGATCAGCCGAACTGCTCGCGCAGGATGCGCTCCTCCAGGCTGTGCCCTGGATCGTGCAGCAGCACGAGGTTGGTGGCGTGATCGAGCCAGGTCTCTACCGTGCAGACCCGGCGGAACTCGGTGTGATCGGCCACCGCCGCGACGGGGCGGTGTTCGGCGTCGATCACGTCGATGCGGATGCGGGCGTAGTTCGGCAGCAGCGCACCGCGCCAGCGCCGGGGCCGGAAGGCCGAGATCGGCGTCAGCGCCAGGAGATGCGCATTGAGAGGCAGGATCGGCCCGCCGACCGACAGGTTATAGGCGGTCGAGCCGGCCGGCGTGGCAGCGAGGATGCCGTCGGCGATGAGTTCCGGCAAGCGCACATGGTCGTCCACCGAGACCCGCAGCTTGGCGGTCTGGTGGGTCTGACGCAGCATGTAGACTTCGTTGATCGCCCGCGCCGTGTGACTGCGTCCCTCCGTATCAGTGGCGATCATCGTCATCGGGTGAATCGTCGACCGCTTGGTCGCTTCGAGACGGTCGAGCAGCCCGTCCTCGCGGAACTCGTTCATCAGGAAACCGACGGTGCCGCGATTCATGCCGTAGATCGGCTTGGGCGCGTTCATGAAGCGGTGCAGCACCTGCAGCATCAAGCCGTCGCCGCCGAGCGCCACGACGACATCCGCGTCCTCCGGCGGAACATGGTCGTAGCGGCGCATCAGCAGGTCCGCCGCCTCCCGCGCATCGGCCGTGGGGCTCGCCACGAAGGCGATCCGTGAAAAGCGACGCGGCATCCGTGCTGTCAGCCCTGTTGACGGGAAGAGGCCGAGCCGGTCTCACTCGGGGCATGTGCCGGACACCCGAGTGGGCACCGGCCTGCCGAGGGAGAGCCATAGCATGGAGCGCCCGCTCCTCGTCTACACGACCTTTCCCGATGCCGCGATCGCGCTGGAGGTCGGCGAGGCGCTCGTGCGCGCGCGTCTCGCGGCCTGCGTGAACGTGATCCCGGGAATGCAATCGGTCTACGCCTGGAAGGGCGCAGTCGAGCGCGGCACGGAGGTGGTCGCCATCCTCAAGAGCCGCGAAGGCTTGGCCGACGCCCTCGCGGCCGAATTGAAGCGGCGCCACCCCTACGAAACGCCGATCATCCTGCACCTGCCGGTCGCCGATGCCGATTCCGACACCGCCGCCTGGATCCGCGCGGAAACCGGCTTCGTCTCATAGCGCCGACATGCGAAGGGCGCGGACCCCTCGACGGAGCCGCGCCCTCAAGTCGTCGGTCGGGCGCCTCAGGCGCCGACGAGGGGTGAGAGCCCGCGCTGCTGACGGGCGATGCTCGCCTCGTAGCGTTCGGCCTGCAGCCTCGTCAGGCCCGATACGAGGGCCAGTGACCCGCGATAGACGGTATAGGTGCCGTCATGGGTCGGTTTCACGCGGATGAGCTCGGACATGGGACCGCTCCCTGCCAGGGGTCAAACATCGAACGCGTCACGATGGGAGTACGTTAATCAGCTGTTCATCGCTTGCAAGCCGGTTCGAGCTCTGCTTCACGAACTATTTTTGTTGCGCCGCAAGAAGAGCCGGCTCGTTTTGCAATGCGACAAGCATCGCAGAAGGCCCCTTCGACGGATCGATTGGCGAGCAGATCTCGCGTCCCGGCGTGCTCGTGGGCAATATCGAGCGCGTAAGTGCTCGCGGCCGCTGCGATATCAAGAACAAGGATTCTGTCGGTGGTGCGTTCTCTGATAAAGATGTGATCGGAGTCGTGTGGGCTTTTCGCTTGGCGAAAGGATGGGCGAACCGCGTTGCACATCTTGCATCAACACTTTCGCGATAGCGTGGGTCTCGAGACGCCTCATGCCGTGGCCCCTATGCCGAGCCCTCCTTCACCTGTTGCCGGTTTCCCGTCGGAGCTGACGTCGGAAGACTGCTCTGCACAGGTCGATATTTCTCCCATCGCGCGGCGCGAGGAGCGGACTGCCACCAACTGGATCGCACTGATCCGCTTGTTCGACGGCACCGAGATACCTTGCAACATCAAGGACATCTCGAAGTCCGGAGCGAAGCTCGGCGTTCCCGAGGCGTACATCCTCCCGGCCTCGTTCATGCTCAAGATCCTGGGCCGGGACTTCGTGCTGCGGGTCACTCTCGCCTGGCGCAGGGGCAACTACGCCGGTGTCCGCATCGACCGCATCGCCAAGCTGCCGGTTGCCGAGGAGAAAAAGGCCGCGACCTCCGATCAGCCGACGCCGAACTACAGCTCCATCGGCTCGCGCCGGAGCCGCGACTTCTCCGGCTGACGCGATCGCCCCTGGCTCCGGCCGTGAAGGCGTCTTGAGCGTCGGTCCGCTTGTTGCCCGTGAGCGACGATCGTTTGTTCGGCAGCGCACTTGCAAGGCGTCACTGCGAACCGATAACCCACCGTCGGACGCCGATGGGTGCTCCGTCAGACGATCGGGTGAGAGGCGCGGACTTGCAGGGATGCTGTCCCGCGCGCTTCTGCGCCTCGAACCCCGCGCGAAACATGGGAGCCGCGCTTGGCCACCATCATCCCCGTCTCGCCCTTCGACTACGTCGTGTTCGGCGCCACCGGCGACCTGACCCAGCGCAAACTTCTGCCCGCCCTGTACCAACGCTACCGCGACGCCCAGATCCCCGAAACGAGCCGCATCATCGGCGCCTCGCGCAGCCACATGACGCTGGAGGAATTCCGGGAGCATGCCCGGGACGCCTTGAAGAGCTTCGTGCCGCCGGCCGAGATCGACGAGGCGAAGCTGGCAGGCTTCCTCGATCACCTGTTCTACGTGGCGGTCGACGCCCTCGGCGACGACGGCTGGGACGAGCTGAAGACCCTGCTCGACGAGCGGCCAGACCGCATCCGGCCCTATTATCTGGCCACCTCGCCCGACCTCTACGGCTCGATCTGCCGCAACCTCGACCGTCACGGGCTGATCGGTGAGAACAGCCGGGTCGTTCTCGAGAAGCCGATCGGCAAGGATCTGAAATCGGCCCGCGCCATCAACGACGCGGTCGGCGCGGTGTTTCCCGAGAGCCAAATCTTCCGCATCGACCATTATCTCGGCAAGGAGACGGTGCAGAACCTGCTCGCCCTGCGCTTCGCCAACACGATCTTCGAGCGGCTCTGGAACGCCGACGTGATCGACCACGTGCAGATCACGGTCGGCGAGACGGTCGGCGTCGAGGGACGCGGCGGCTACTACGACACCTCGGGCGCCCTGCGCGACATGGTGCAGAACCACATCCTCCAGCTCCTCTGCCTCACGGCGATGGAGAGCCCGATCTCGCTCGACGCGAATTCCGTGCGCGACGAGAAGCTGAAGGTGCTGCGCGCCCTCAAACCGATCACCGCGGCCGACGTGCAGGCCGTGACGGTGCGCGGGCAGTACGCGGCCGGCGCGGTCGGCGGACGGCCCGTCGAGGGCTATCAGGCCGACCTCGGCAGCGACACCGCGAGCCGCACCGAGACCTTCGTCGCCCTCAAGCTCGAGGTCCGCAGCGGACGCTGGGCCGGCGTGCCGTTCTACGTCCGCACCGGCAAGCGCCTGCCGAAGAAGCTGTCCGAGATCGTGGTGCAGTTCCGCGCCTCGCCCTTCTCGATCTTCCCCGCCGACGCCTTCGGGCGCGAGCCGAACCGCCTCGTCATCCGACTCCAGCCGGAGGAGGGCATGAAGCTCGAAGTGATGACCAAGGATCCGGGGCCCGGCGGCATGCGCCTGCGGCCGACCAACCTCGACATCTCCTTCGAGGAGACCTTCAAGCAACGCTATCCCGACGCCTACGAGAGGCTGCTGATGGATGTGGTGCGCGGCAACGCCACCCTGTTCATGCGCCGCGACGAGGTGGAGGTGGCCTGGGCCTGGGCGGACACGCTGCTCAAGGCCTGGGCCGACCGCCCCGAGCCGCCGCGCCCCTACGCCGCCGGAAGCTGGGGGCCGACCGCGTCGATCGCCCTGATCGAGCGCGACGGCCGCACGTGGCACGAGGAGATCGGCTGACGCCGCTTACGCCTCCAGCGGCGGCACGTCGGTCGGCCGGTCGATGATGCGGCGGCCGAACAGGCTCGCCACCAGTTCGACGAGCACCCGGGCGCTGCGTCCCCGCTCGTCGAGGAACGGGTTCAGCTCCACCACGTCGAGGGAGCCGACCAGCCCCGAATCGCACAGCATCTCCATGATGAGATGCGCCTCGCGAAACGTCGCCCCGCCCGGCACCGTCGTGCCGACACCGGGCGCGATGGTGGGATCGAGGAAGTCCACGTCGAAGCTCGCGTGCAGGTGACCGTTCTCGGCCGCCACCCGGTCGAGGATGCGGCGCAGGGGCGCCACGACGCCGAACTCGTCGATGGTGCGCATGTCGACGACGTTCACCTGCCGCTGCGTGACGATGGCCCGCTCCCCGGCATCGATGGAGCGCAGGCCGAACAGGTGGACGCGGCGCGGATCGAGCCGCGGGCGCGGGCCGCCGTCGAACAGCTCGTCGAAGCCGGGCTCGCCGCACAGGGCCGCGAGGGGCATGCCGTGGACGTTGCCGGAGGGCGACGTCTCCAGGGTGTTGAAGTCGGCATGGGCGTCGAGCCACAGCACGAAGAGCGGCCGGCCGGTGCGACTGCAATGACGCAGGGCCCCGTCGATCGAGCCGAGCGACAGACTGTGGTCGCCGCCGGCGACGACGGGCAGGCTCGCGCCATCCAGGGCCTTTTCCACGGCGTGCGAGATCTCGGTCATCCAGGCGCGGATCGCCGGGAGGTCGCGTTGGCCCGGCGCGCAGCCGGGGGCCAAGTCGCCGCCGTCGCGGACGGTGAGCCCGAGATCCTGCAGCACCCGCACCAAACCCGCAGTCCGCAGGGCGGCCGGCCCCATCACGGCTCCGGGCTCGCTCGTGCCGATCTCGATCGGAGCGCCGATGATCTCGATGATGGACGAAGGCATGGCCGCTTCCCTTTGGCAGGAGGGGACGTGAACGACGCCGGCCCGGGCGCCGCCGCGACACCGCTTCGCGCCGCACCCGGCCGACGCGTCATTGTGGTGCGAAGCGCGACAGGACAATAACGATGGCTCGAACGTCCCGGTCACCTCCAGTGGTCCCACCGATCGCCGCCGGAGGGGACCCGCCGGGACGGATGTTCGGGGGTGCCGCCTGACGGGCACCTGCCCGCCTTCGGCGGACGGGATCCATCTCGGAGATGCGGCCGTGGGCCCGTCCGGTCCCACTCATCTTCCTGGCCTCGTCGGGTGAGGCCGTGGATTGCCGGATCCTTCTTGGCGGAAGGGGCACCCATCACCGCGCGGAATGGCGACAGCGACGAGGAAGCGGGCAAGAGCGGCCTTTCCTGTCCGGGCCGCGACGGTGGGACCCGAGCTTCGGGTCGGCCGCGGAGCAAGGCGCCTGCGCCGGGGGCGGCGGCACGCGGGATACCCGGTCAGGGATGGGTCGGCGCGCGCGGCGCATCCACATCGACCGCAGCCGGATCCGCGACGTTCCCGCCGGGCGGGCGAACACCGACCGGAAGCAGTCGGGCGATCAGGGCGATCGTTAGAGTGACGCGACCGCGTCGGCTCTGGCCCGCGTCGCGCCGGCCAGTTCGCCGATCGCCGTGACCGCGTCCCGCTCGGCTTCCCGGCCGATCTCGGCCAGACGGTCCGGAGTCGGCATCGGCAGCCGGACCAGCACCAGGGTACCGACCCCTTCCTCAGAACGGATGCGCAGCGAGCCGCCATGCAGCTCGGCGGTGGAGCGGGCGATGGCGAGGCCGAGGCCGGAGCCCTTGTAGCTGCGGGTGAGATTGGTCTCGACCTGCTCGAACGGTCGCCCGAGCTTGGAGATCGCCGTCTTCGGGATGCCGATGCCGGTATCGCCGATGAACAGATGGGCGAAGCCGTTGCAGGACCGTCCGCGCAGCGCGACCCGGCCGCCCTCGGGCGTGAACTTCACCGCGTTCTGGATGATGTTGAGCAGGATCTGCTGAAGCGCCCGCTCATCGGCCAGGACGCTCAGGGTCCCGGCCAGCTCGATATCGATGGAGACCGACTTGCCCGCCGCCTCCTTGGCCACCAGCGTCACCGCCGAGGCGATCGCCGTGTCGAGGTCGATGGTGCGGCGCACGAGCTTCACCCGCTTGGCCTCGATGCGCGACATGTGCAGGATGTCGTCGATGACGGAGAGCAGGTAGGTGCCGCTCTGCTGGATGTCGCGGCAGTAATCGGCGTAGCGGGGCGAGCCGAGCGCTCCGTAGACCTCGCTCTCCATCAGTTCGGCAAAGCCCATGATCGCGTTGAGCGGCGTGCGCAGCTCGTGGCTCATGTTGGCCAGGAACTCGGACTTGGCTTGGTTGGCGATCTCGGCGCGGGCCTTCTGATCGAGGTGGCGCTCGGCGAGGTCGGCGAGTTGCTGCGTCTGGGTTTCCAGGGTGCGCCGGGAGCGCTTCAGATCCTTGACCGTCCCGATCAGCTCGCGCTCGGAGGCGACGAGCTGCTCCTGATGGCGCTTGAGACTGGTGATGTCGGTGCCGACCGAGACGTAGCCACCGTCCTTGGTGCGGCGCTCACTGACCTGAAGCCAGCGTCCATCGGTGAGCTCGACCTCGAACGTGCGCGAGGTGCCGCGCTCCGGACCCGGGATGCCCCGGCGCACCGGGGGGAGGGCGCCTTGCCCCATGATCTCGTCGTAGCGGCGGCCCGGCACCGCATCCTCGCTCGACAGCGCGTGCAGGTCGCGGAACTTGGAATTGCACAGCACCAGCCGGTTTCCGGCATCCCACAGCACGAAGGCCTCGGAAATCGCCTCCACCGCGTCGCGCAGGCGCATGTCGGCCGTCGCGGTGAACTCGGCGAGACGGCGCTGCTCGGTGACATCCATGGCGATGCCGACGAGATGGCGGCTGCCGTCGGCCGGATCCTCCACGATCTCGGCACGGGTGCGCAGCCAGATCCATTCGCCGGAGGCGTTGCGGATGCGAAACTCGTGATCGACCGTGGCGTGGCTCGCGGCGAGATGGCGGGCGAGGCTGTAGAGATCGCCGTCCTCGGAGTGCAGCAGGGCGTTCACGTCGCCGAAGGAGAGCAGGTCCTGCTCGGGAGTGTAGCCGAGCAAGGCATACATCGAGTCGGACCAGAAGATCGTGCCGCGGGCGATGTCCCAGTCCCACAGGCCGCAGCGTCCGCGCCCGAGCGCCGTGTCGAGGCGCTGCTTGACCAACTCGCACACCTCGTCGGCGGCCTGCGCCCGCTGTGTCTGAAGGATGTAGGCGGTGGCCATTCCCGCCAGCACGAGGCCGATGGCCGAGAGCGAAACCGCGTGATGTCCGAACATCCGCCACCAATCGGCGGTGATCGGCTCGAACCGCTGGACGACAGCGACTTGGCCGGTCGCATCGGCCAAGCGTCGCGCCGCAACGACCGCCTGTCCGCCGCCCTGGAGGTTTACCGTCATGGCCCCGGCACTCTCGCCGAGGATGGCGATGGGTTCTCCTTCCGCGAGATAGCTGGCGAACGTGTCGGCCGGTGCCGGATGAGGATAGGCAGCGCGAATCCGGCCGGAGGGGCCGATCACCAGGATTTCGCAGCCGGCCGGCAGGAGGTGGACGGGAAGCACGCGCTCGAGCCGCGTCTCGGCGGCGGCCGCCTCGTTCGACAGCGACAGGGCTGCGAGGCGCGCGAACGCTTCGACCTCGCGGGTGGCCACGCGCATCGCCTGATCGTGGCGTCCGCGCATCTGCAGGGCCGCGACGCCCAGTAGCGTGAGCATGAAGACGACGAGCAGGGCCGGAAGCGCGTAGCGAAGCCACGTCTCTGCCCGCATGAGACGCGCCTGCGCGGTGCCGGTCGTACGCTGGATCCCGAGGATCGTGTCCGCGCGCGCGCGCGCGGACAGGGACGCGGAAACCGCCCCCGACATATCGCCACCTCTGCACTGTCTGGAAGCGGCGCCTCGACCTGGGTCGCGCCGGTTGTCTCGAATCGTATTCATATTGGACATCGCCGAGGGACGTTTGTCCACGCGGTTTTTGAGACTGGCCGTTGACTCGGCGGGGCGTCTCGACGGTCGTTTCGGCGACGACGAGTCGCCGAAACGCTTTCTCAACAGAGTGTTAACTAGCCGGCCACGCTCCGTGTCGCGATGTCGGACACATCGCGAGAAAGTCCGGGCGTGGCAACGATGCGACGCAGGGCGGCCTCGGCTACGGCCCGGCGTCCCGGTTCCAGGCGGCGCCAGGGTCCGAAGGCGGTCATGAGGCGCGCGGCGACCTGCGGGTTGGTGCCGTCGAGGGCCAGCACCGTCTCGGCCACGAGGGCGTATCCGGCGCCGTCCGGACGGTTGAACTGGGTCGGATTGGCGAGGCTGAAGCTGCCGATGAGGGAGCGCACGCGGTTCGGGTTGGTCATGGCGAAGGCCGGGTGGCTCTGGAGCCGGCGGATCCGCGCCACCGTCCCGTCCTCGGGAATCATCGCCTGGATCGCGAACCACTTGTCGAGGACGAGGGGCTCGTCGGCGTAGCGCTCGGCGAAGGCGGTCAGTGCCGCCTCCCGCGCCTCGCCCGGCAGGAGCGCGAGCGTTGCGAGCCCGGCGAGCCGGTCCGTCATGTTCGTCGCCGCCTCGATCTGCGCCTCCGCGAGCGCCGTACCGGCCTGTGCGTCGGCGGCGGCGATCAGGTCGAGTGCGGCATTGCGCAGAGCCCGCCGCCCCGCGGCGGCGGCGTCCGGCGAGAAGGGTGTGCCTGCCGGCTCCGCCAGCGTCTCACGCAGGCTCATCAGGCGTTCGCGCAGGCCGGTTCCTAGGCGGCGGCGCAGTGTTTGGCGCGCGGAGAAGATCGCGTCCGGGTCGGTCTCCGTTCCGATTTCGTCGGCGAGGTCGCCCTCGCTCGGCAGGGCGAGGATCTGGGCGGCGAAGGCCGGATCGTGCAGTGCCTCCGCGTCGAGGAAGGCACCGAGCGCGGCAACGAATGGGTCGGCGGTCTCGGTGGATTCGCCGCGCACCTGCCTCGCCATCAGGCCCAAGGCGACGCGCTGGGCCGCCTCCCAGCAGTTGAAGCTGTCGGGATCGTGGCGCAGCAGGGTCAGGCGAGCCGCGTCGTCGAGGGAAGACGCCACGCGCACCGGCGCCGAGAAGGCACGAAACAGCGAGGGAACGGGCTCGGTCGCCACATTCTCGAAGGTGACGGCATCCTCGGCCGCCTCGAGCACGAACACGCCGGCCTCGACGCGCTCGCTCGTCGCTGCGTCGAGGGGGCCGTCGCTGCCGACGAGTCCGAGGCGGATCGGCACGACGAGGGGCGGGGCATCCGCCCCGGCGCCGGGCCGCGTCTGCCGGAAGGCGAGGCGGTAGGTCTGGACCGACGCATCGTAGCTGCCGGAAGCGGCAACCCGCGGTGTCCCCGGCCGCTCGTACCACTCGGCAAAACGCGAGAGGTCGCGGCCCGACGCCGCCTCGAAAGCCTCCAGAAAATCCTCGACGGTCGCGGCCTTGCCGTCGTTCTCGGCGAAGTAGCGGTCCATTCCGGCGCGGAAAGCCGCGTCGCCGATCAGCGTGCGCAGCATCCGCACGATCTCGGCGCCCTTCTCGTAGACCGTCGCCGTGTAGAAGTTGTTGATCTCGGCATACTGCTTCGGCCGCACCGGGTGGGCGAGGGGGCCGGCATCCTCCGGAAACTGGCGGGCGCGCAGGTTGCGCACCTCGGCGATCCGGTGGACGGCGCGCGAACGCATGTCGGAGGAGAATTCCTGGTCGCGGAAGACGGTCAGGCCCTCCTTCAGGCAGAGCTGGAACCAGTCGCGGCAGGTGACGCGGTTGCCCGACCAGTTGTGGAAGTACTCGTGGGCGATGATCGCCTCGATCGCCGCGTAATCCGCGTCGGTCGCGGTCTCAGGCGAGGCGAGCACGTATTTGTCGTTGAAGATGTTGAGGCCCTTGTTCTCCATCGCCCCCATGTTGAAGTCGGAGACGGCGACAACGTTGAACACGTCGAGATCGTAGGCGCGCCCGAACGCCGTCTCGTCCCAGGCCATCGACCGCTCAACGGCGTCGAGGGCGTAGGCGGCCCTGTCGCCCTTGCCCGGCTCGACATAGACCGCGATCTCGACCCTGCGCCCCTCCATGGTGGTGAAGTCCTTGGCGACGCGGTCGAGCCGCCCGCCCACCAGTGCGAACAGATAGGCGGGCTTGGGCATTGGATCGTGCCAGACGGCGTAGTGCCGCCCCGTCCCCGGCACCGCGCCCGCCTCGCTCGGATTGCCGTTGCCGAGCAGGATTGGGGCAGCCTCCCGCTCCGCCTCGATGCGGGTGGTGTAGATCGAGAGCACGTCCGGCCGGTCGAGGAAGTAGGTGATCCGCCGGAAGCCGTCGGCCTCGCATTGCGTGCAGTAGACGCCGTTCGAGCGGTAGAGGCCCATCAGCCGCGTGTTCGCGGTCGGGTCGAGCCGTGTCTCGATCCGCAGGGTGAAGGGGCGTTGCGGAGGCGTGGGCAGCGTCAGGCTCGACGGATCGGCCCGGTAAGCGTCCGGTCCGAGGGCCTGCCCGTCGAGTTCGAGGGCGAGCAGGGTGAGGTCGTCTCCGTCGAGAACGAGGGGCGCGCCCGGACGGCCCACCGGATTGGGGCGCAGCGCCAGCGTCGCGGTCACGCGGGTGTCGTGCGGGTCGAGGCGTATGTCGAGCTCGACCCGGTCGATCAGGTGGTCACTCGGGCGATAGTCCTCGAGGCGGACGGTCGGGGGCGTCTCGGTTCGCATCGGGCAGGGCTCTCGCCGTCGGGGAAGGATCTCGCCTTCTAGAGGCGATCCCCGGCGAGCGGAATGCGTCGCCGAGCGGTCAGGCGCCGGAGGCGGCCCGTTCCGCTTGATGCCGCAGGGCGAGCCGGTAGGTGAGGTCGCTTTGAGCGAGACTGCCGGCGATGAAGCGGTCGAAGGCGGTGACCCAGTGCGGCGTCAGCCGGATGTAGGCGTTGCGCGGCCCCGAGCGGACGAGAAAGCTCCGCTCCTGCGCCACGGCCAGAATGTTGCGCACGTGGCTGCGCGAGACGGCGAAGCGTGGTGCGAGCTCGACGAGATCGGCCTCGCGGATGCGGCTTTCCGGATCGCTGCCGCCCATTTCGAACAGCGACAGCAGGATGATCAGCGCGCTCGTGCTGCTGAGAAAGAAGATGATTTCCAAGTTGCTCCACATCATCGCGATGATGGCGTCGAAGGCGGCGACGGCCGACCGGGCATGGGCCGTCTGGAAAGCGACGTCGCGCTCGCACGCGGGTTTGAAGCCCGGATCGGGATAGAGAACTTCGAGGGCGGCATAATGGGCCGCCATCCAGTCGCGGTCCCAGGCCAGAAGGCGCTCGGTCGGGCACAGGAGCCGCACCCGGTTGTCCTCCGGCTGCTGCCGGAGTTCGAGATAGCCGGTCTGCACGAGGCGCGCGACGAAGCTGTCGATCAATCTGGGACTGGCGAAGCCGAAGCGGGCGACCGTGTCCTTCAAGTAGGTCAGGGTCGGCCAGCTCGCCTTGTCGGCCGGATCGTAGCCCGCATGCTGGCAGACGATGATGGCGAGCGTGGTGACCCGCCCGGCATCCGCGCCGAACTGAGCGGGAAAGACGCCGGCCTCGTAGACCTTGGCGTGTTCCGAGACGAAGACGCGGCGCGCCGCCGGGAACTTAGGATGGGCCAGGATCTGCTCGGGGGTGGCATGTTCAATCGCGCCGATCCCGCGGATGATCGAGCGCGCCGTCATCGGTTGGAGCTTGGGCGCGTATCGCTCCGTCGAACGAAGGTAGAAAGTCGATCGACAGAAGTTTCGCTTCGATCCTGTTCTCGTCGGGAAGACTGTCTGCTAACGATTCGAAGCGCCTGTGACGAAGCGGCGGCGAATGAATTTTTCCTCGTTCTCAACTTTATCGTCCGCATTATGTAGTAGGCGCCACGCTGCGTCCGTTAAGCGACGAAGCAGTCCGAAGCAATTTCGAAGATACGGCCGATTCGTCAAATGTGCGTTACTTGAATTGTTTGGATGCAAAGTCGTTTTGGCCGACGCAGCACGATCGCATCGCGTCGTGTCGCCCGCCGGTTGAGCCGACGTTGTCGAACTCCCGGCCGCCCATGCCCGTTGACGGGTGTCCTCATCGGTCCAGATAGCCGGCCACCCCCTGTCATTATCCGGTGTGGCCATGGAATTTCTGCACACGATGGTCCGCGTTGCGGACCTCGACCGCGCGCTCGCCTTCTACGTCGACACCTTCGGCCTCAAGGAGGTGCGACGGGTGGAGAACGAGAAGGGCCGCTTCACCCTCGTCTTTCTCGCCGCCCCGGGGGACGTCGAGCGCGCCGAAGCGACGAAGTCGCCCCTGGTCGAGCTGACCTACAACTGGGATCCGGAGGAGTATTCGGGCGGGCGCAATTTCGGGCACCTCGCCTATCAGGTCGATGACATCTACGCCTTCTGCCAGCGGCTGAAGGATGCCGGCGTGACCATCAACCGGCCGCCCCGCGATGGGCACATGGCCTTCGTGCGCTCGCCCGACGGCATCTCCATCGAGATCCTGCAGAAGGGCGGGTCGAAGCCGCCACAGGAGCCCTGGGCATCCATGGAGAACACTGGGACGTGGTGAGTCCGGCGGTGGGCGCCCGCGCTCGATAACGCGGACGCCCAACCGGATCGATCAGGCTTCGACCTTCGGGGTGATGCCGAGTTCGGCCAGCTTGGCGCACACCGCGTCGACCGGCCGCTTCAGCCTCAGGCTGATGACGGACACGGGCACGCCCTCTCGAGCCATGCTGCGCAGGCTCTGGACGGCGTCGAGGCTCCAGTTGGTGTCGACCGACATGGTTTCCTCCGTTCTTCTCAGGCCGCGGGGCGATCCGGCGGATCATTCCTCGGATCGCGTCGCTCGAACGAGGTGGATCGCGGCGTTGCCGGCGGCAACGTCAGGCCGAACATCTGTGCATGCCTGAAAGTTGAGCAGCCCGCAGTGTCGGCCGACCCTGGAGCGGGCTGCGGAACGCGATGCGTCGCCCGGGCCGCTCCACCTTGAGCAGGATGTTGGAGCCGCCGACGAGCGCACCCGTCCTGTCACGCAGGGCCGTGGGATAGGGCATGAAGGCCATTCGGGTGCCGTCCGGCCGTTCGAGCCCGACTTGGACACCGCGAAGCGTGCGGCCTTCCTTCAGAGTGAGCGCCATGGGCGAGAGGTCGTGCGGCAAGGGTGTGCCGTCCGCCTCGAACAGGCGCCACGAGCCGCACCACCGCGCCTTGCCGAGCACGGGGCGAAAGCCCCAGAGCTGCGCGGCCGCGTCGTTGTAGTAGGTCAGCCAGCCGTCCGAGTCCGTGGTGTAGAGGGGGGCATCGATCTGCCGAAACAGATCGGCTCGCGACGGCTCGTGGTTCCAATCCGAGTCCGGCGCGTCGAAATCGTAAGCGAAATCGTCCGTGTTCATCAGGCTCCCCACGACCTGCGGGCATTCGAAATGCCCGCTGCCAGCACTTCGTGCCCCCCTCTGTCATGGGCTCCTGGGGACCCTCCGGCGCTTCGGCCGGATCATCGGGTCCGTCAGCGCGGCGCCGGGGCGCCACCCTCCAGATCGTCCAACCCTTGCGAGATTGTGCCTCGAAGCTTCCGGGGGCGGTCGCTCCTCGACGCCATGAACAGCCTGTCGGCCTGAACTGGGCTCTCTCGCCGGGTCTGATGCGGACGGGTGGTAGAATGCACGTCTCGCATGATGAAGCAAGCACCTCCGTGTCATTTCTCCTATTGAGCCGCATCGTCGGATCGAGCGAACTTGCTGCGATGCAAAATTGGACTGATTCTCATACAATCTGCGGCAATTTTCGTCTCCAGCGATTGGGCGAATACCACTTTTGTTTTATGTTGGACCTGGCGGATCCGCTCGGTCGAATCCGGATCAAGCCCTGGGAACCTCCGCACGATCCGCGCAGTCTGCTTGCGATGCGATTTTGTGGCTGTGATTCGAGGGCCGATCGGGCGGCTTTTCACGGCGGCGGCACTCGCAACGGTGTCGGCATCGGGTATGACATCTCGACCGCCCCACGCCTCGGAAGCGCCGTGTCGAGCCCTTGCACAGACCCCCGATACGGCCGGCGGAGCCGCGGTCGATGATCGCGGCGTCTGATGCGGCGGAGTGTCCGGCCGGTTTCCGCTTCCTGGAGGAAGGTGGTGTGACCGGTCGAGAGATCCTGTCCCACCCCTGGGTCGACACGCCCCTCGGCCCCCTGCAGGATTGGCCGATCTCCCTGCGCACGACGCTGGCGACGATGTTGTCCTGCCCGGCGGCGATGTTTCTCGCCTGGGGCCCGGAGGGCCACTCCTTCTTCAATGATGCCTACCGACCGGTCTTCGGCGATCGCTTGCCACGGGCGCTCGGGGCGCGCTTTCGCGAGATCTGGGCCGACCTGTGGGACGATATCGGCCCGATGGTCGATGCCGCATTGCGGGGCGAGAGCGTGGCTCGCCGCAACCTGCCGCTCGTCATGAACCGCCACGGCGTGCCCGAGCAGAGTTGGTGGAGCTTCACCTACTCGCCCGTGCGCGACGATGAGGGGCGCATCAACGGCATGATCTGCGTCACGGCGGAGACCACCGCCGAGGTGCTGGCCGAACGGGCGCGCCGCCGCAGCGATGACCGCCTGGAACTGGCTCTCTCCGCCGGCGGCAGCATCGGCGTCTGGGATTGGGACGTGGCCGCCGACCGCGTCACCGCCGATCCGCGCTTCGCGGCTCTCTACGGGGTCGATCCGAGCTGGGCGGCGGAGGGCGCGCCGGTCGACGCCTTCTTCGCCGGCGTGCATCCCGAGGATCTGCCCGACCTGAAAACGCGCATCGATGCGGCCCTGCGCACCGGCGGCCGCTTCGAGGCGGAATACCGCCTCATCCAGGCTGACGGCAGCCTCCGCTGGGTCGCCGCACAGGGACGTTGCACGCTCGATGCGGACGGAACGCCGCTGAGCTTCCCCGGCGTCAGCTTCGACATCACCGCACGCAAGCGCACCGAGCAGGCCCTGCGCGAGAGCGAGGATCGCTTCCGCGGCATCATCAATTCGGTCGACCAGATGATCTGGACGACCCAGGCCGACGGCTACCACGAATTCTACAACGATCGCTGGTACGACTATACCGGCGTCCCCAGAGGCTCGACGGACGGCGAGGCGTGGAACGGAATGTTCCATCCCGACGACCGAGACCGGGCCTGGGCCGAGTGGCGACACGCCCTTGCCTCGGGCGAGACCTATCAGATCGAATATCGGCTGCGGCACCGTTCGGGCGTCTACCGCTGGGTTCTCGGTCGGGCTCAGCCGGAGCGCGGCTCGGACGGCCGGATCGTGCGCTGGTTCGGCACCTGCACCGACATCCACGACCGCAAGCTCGCGGAAGACCGGCAGGCGTTCCTGCTCGGCCTGAACGACCGGCTGCGGGAGGCGGACGATCCGCAGGCGGTGACGCTGGTCGCCGCCGCGACGCTCGGCGCCCATGTCGGCGCGGCCCGCGCCGGCTATGGCGAGATCGACGAGACGGGCGAGATCGTGCGGGTCGAGCGCGATTGGACCCGCGCCCCCTCGGTGACGAGCCTTGCGGGCCAATCGCGTATCCTCGACGGATTTGGTCCGGCCGTGATCGCGGAATTGCGGGCCGGACTCACCCTCGTCGTCGAGGATTGCTACGCCGATTCCCGCGCCGGGCCGACCTACGCGGCGATGTGGGATTCGATCGGCTGCCGGTCGCTCGTCGTCGTGCCGTTGATCCGCGACGGTCAGTTGCGGGCGATCCTCTACCTGCACGAGCCGCAACCGCGGCTCTGGCGCAGGGAGGAGATCGGACTCATCGAGGACGTCGCCCAGCGTGTCGGCCACGCTGCCGACCGCGCCCGTGCCGAACAGTCCGAGCGCGCCAACGCCCGCGAATTGCGCCTGATCACCGACGCGCTGCCGGTTCTCATCGCCCTGTTCGACGCGGCCGGCCTGTGTCGCTTCGCCAATGCCGCCAGTGCGGATTGGTTCGGTCTGGATCCGGCGGAGGCGGTCGGACGACCGCTCGCCGCCCTGGTCGGCGCCACGGCGTCCGCCGAGGCGCAATCACGCTTCGAGATCGCGCGCGCCGGTCGTGAGGTGCGCGCGGAGCGGGCCTGGCCACGCCGGGACGGCAGCTCCCGCATCGCCGACATCCGCTACCTGCCGCGGCCGATGCCGGACGGCTCGACCGAGGGCGCCTACCTGTTCGTCTCGGACATCTCCGACGCCAAACGCATCGAGGCGATGCTGGAGCGCGAGGTCGGCGAGCGTACCCGCGAGCGCGACCGGCTCTGGCAGACCACCAACGATCTGATGGGAACGGCTGCCGTCGATGGCCGTCTCCGGAGCGTCAATCCGGCCTGGGAGCGCCTGCTCGGCTGGAGCGAGCGGGAGCTTCTCGAGCGGCCCTTCCTCGCCTTCATCGACCCCGAAGACCATGCCGGAACCGGCGCGGCGCTGGCCCGGCTCGGAAGAAGCGAAGGAAGAGGCGAAGGGAGCGCGGATTTTGTCGATCGTATCCTGACCCAGGATGGCCGGAGGCGGACGGTGATGTGGACGGCGGTGCCGGAGGGCGATTGCTTCCACATCGTCGGCCGCGACATCACCGAGCAGCGCCTCGCCGAGGAGCAGTTGCGGCAGGCGCAGAAGATGGAGGCGGTCGGTCAGTTGACCGGGGGCATCGCCCACGACTTCAACAACCTCCTGACCGGGATCGTCGGTTCGCTCGATCTGATGCAGACCCGAATCCGGCAGGGCCGGGTCGATTCGCTGGAGCGTTACGCCCAAGCCGCCCTCTCCTCGGCCCACCGTGCCGCGTCGCTGACCCATCGCCTCCTCGCCTTCGCCCGGCGCCAGCCGCTGGAGCAGAAACCGGTGGATGTGAACGCACTCGTCACCGGGATGGAGGAGATGCTGCGGCGCTCCCTTCCCGAGCAGGTCCGTCTCGAAATCGTCGCCGCAGGGGCCGTCTGGCCGACGCTGTGCGATCCCCATCAACTCGAGAACGCGGTGCTCAACCTCGCCATCAACGCCCGCGACGCGATGCCGGAAGGGGGACGCCTGCTGATCGAGACCGGCAACGCGCTTCTGGAACCCGGCGATCTGCGCCTGCATCCGGAGGCGCGCGAGGGCGCCTATGTCTGCCTCCGCGTAACCGATTCGGGCGTCGGCATGCCGCCCGACGTCGCGGCACGGGCCTTCGAACCGTTCTTCACCACGAAGCCGCTCGGTATGGGAACGGGCCTCGGCCTGTCGATGATCTACGGCTTCGCCCGCCAGACGGGAGGGCATGTCAGCATCAACTCCGAACCCGGCCGGGGCACCACGGTGACGATCTACCTGCCCCGCCATCACGGCGCCCTGCCGGAGGAGCCGGAGCCGACTGCCTTGCCGGAACCGGTGCGGTCGGAGCGGAATGAGACGGTGCTGGTGGTCGAGGACGAGCCGATCGTGCGCGATCTCGTCGTGGAGGTGCTGGGCGAGCTCGGCTACCGAACGGTCGAGGCCCAGGATGGACTTTCCGGTCTGGAGGTCGTGCGCTCCAACGCGCGGATCGATCTTCTCGTGACCGATGTCGGTCTCCCCGGTCTGAACGGACGCCTGCTCGCCGATCAGGCCCGCAGCCTGCGGCCCGGCCTGAAGGTGCTGTTCATGACGGGGTACGCCGAGAACGCCCTGTTCGGGGGCGGTCGCCTCGATCCGGACATGCAGATGATCACCAAGCCTTTCCCGGTCGAACTGCTGGCTGCGCGCATCCGCGAGATGATCGAGCATTCGTGAAGCTTGACCTTGGAGCGGCGCGGCGCGAGGGCTTGCCGGACCGAGCGCAATTACCGACTTGTGGACGGCCCGGAACGGCCAATCCCTGGGGACGTTGACCGGCGCGGAGATACATTCGTTTCCAAGCTGCCAAGAGCGAACAGACGAGCGGAATGGGTGCTGACACGCCAGAGGGCGGCTTTCCAGGGAAGGGTGTGACCGAGACGCCGTTCGACCTCGGTGACGGCTTCCGCCGATTCGCAGACCACGTGCCGCTGATGATGTGGCGGACGGATGATTCTGGGCGCTCCACCTACCACAACGAGTGCTGGCTCCAGTTCACCGGACGGCCCTTGGCCGACGAGATCGGCGACGGGTGGCGGAATGGACTGCATCCGGACGATTTCACGCGTCACGCCGAGATCGTCGCGAGGGCGTTCGAATCGCGACTGCCGTTCACCGTCGAGTTTCGCCTGCGCCGTCACGACGGCGCCTATCGCTGGCTTCTCAATACCGGTCGCCCGCTCGAGGAGAACGGGGTCTTTCACGGCTATCTCGGATCGTGTTTCGACATCACCGACCGTAAGAACGCCGAGGAGCATGCCGAGCACGCGCTCGTCGAGAAGGAAACGCTGCTGGCGGAAATCTACCATCGGGTGCGCAACAACCTCCAGGTGATGGTGAGCCTGATCGGCCTTTATGGCCGCGCCGCACCGGAATCATGCCGCGGCAGCTTCGATGCCCTGGGGCAGAGGGTGCGGGCCATCGCCCTGGTGCAGCAGCATCTGCACGAGGCGCCGCACATCGCCTCGATCGACTTGCGCGACTACCTGCGCCGTCTCGCCTCGGGCCTCGGGCAACTGCGCCGGGCCGGGCGGATCAGCGTGGTCATCGAGGGGGAGGGCACGAGCCTGGTCGAGCCTCGCACCGCCAACGCGCTCGGAATGATCGTCGCGGAGATCGTCGCGGAGTGCCTCGACGCCACGAACGATTCGGTGACCTGCGGCATCGTGATCCGCATCGATGCCGGCATCGGTGCGCCGGTGGGCCTCTCGATCGTCTCCAGCTCCGGCGAGGCCGCCGCCGCGGGGCGGGAGGGCGTTCCGAAGCTCGGCCCCCGCCTCATCGCCGCCTATGCCGCCCAGGCCGAGATCGCCGTCAGCGGGACTGCGACGGAAGCCGATCCGCTGCTGCTGCAACTGCCGGAGGCGCGAGCCTACGTGCCGCCCTCGCTCCCGCCCGCCCTTCGCTAAAGCCTCGGTCGCGCGACGTGTCCCTGGAAGGCGGAGGCAAGCCGATGGGAGAAGGCAGTTAGAGAGCGGCGGTCCGGAGCTTCGCGGCGGATCCGGATCAGCCACATCGCTCACACGGCTCGCAGTGCTGCCGCGCGCTCGCTATATCGACGAGATCGATGCCCCGCCCGTCTTGAACCCGAGTGCCATGCTGCCCGACCTCGACACCATCATCCAGAACTTCGAGATCCTCGACGACCCTCTGGATCGATACGAGTATGTGATCGAACTCGGCAAGCTGATGCCGAAGATGCCGGACGACGCCAAAGTCGAAGACAATCGCGTTTTCGGCTGCGAGAGTCAGGTCTGGATCGACGTCTCGCAGGCAGATGCCGCCGGCCAGCCGGCACTGAAGCTCAACGGAGACAGCGACTCCCATATCGTGAAGGGCTTCGTGGCGTTGATGGTTGCCCTCTACGACGGGAAGACGCCCGATCAGGCGATGGAAGCCGACGGCTTCGATCTGCTCAAGCGTCTCGATTTCGGTTCGCACATCACATCCAAGCGCTCGAATGGCGTGCGCGCCATGGTGGACCGCATTCACAAGGATGCGGCCCGCTTGAGAGCGCTGAACTGATCGTCTGAAACGGGTGCGCGCCAGACGTCGGCGCGAGAGGCCTGTGACCTGTCCCTGAGCCGGTCACGACGGGGTCGGTGTCCGCTCCGCCGTGAGACGCCAGGCGCGGCTGCGCGCCCGGTCCGGTCCTGTCGCTTCGGACGAGAGGCCGTAGTGTTCGGCGAGGCGGCCGAGGGCGATGCGGGCCACGACCTTGGCTGACCGCGCCGGCCAGCGCCGCTCCGACTCGATCCGCTCCAGGCCCTTGAGGAAGCCGCACAGGTCGATCAGCAGCCCCGAAAGATCCGAGCCCACCGCCGCCAGGGCGAGGTCCACCCGCTGACGCGCAGCGATGACCCGGTCGGAGGCCGAGGCCGGGTCGCGCGGACCGCCGCCATCGACGCGCGGCGCGGTCCAGTCGGTCGAGAGTTGCGGCAGCATCTGCGCCGATGCGAGGTCGTGGCGCAACCGCTCCCCCGCGGCGAAGGCGGCCGCATCGATCATCGGCGCGCCGTCGCGTCCACGCCGCCGCGCCATCCACGCCAGCGGGCTCTCGGCCGTGTCCCGCAAGCGCTCCGACTCGCCCGACCCCTCCCGCACGAGGGCGAGATGCTGTGTCCGGAAACTGTCAGGTCCGCAGGCCTCGGCGCGCCGAAGGCGGGCTCGCCCCGCCGCTCCGATCACGAGACGATTGCGTCGGCCGTCGTCGCGCGCCGCGAGATCGGCCGCCAACAGCGCCTCGCCGGCCCGTGCGGAAAATCGTCCTGCGCCGAGCGAGACACCGCGACCACCGCCGCGCACGATCAGCGTCTCGGGCGCGCTCGGGTCGGGGAAGGCGTAGGCGCCCTCGGGCCCGAGCGCCGCCAGAAGGCGCTCGGCTTCACGGCCGAGATCGCCCGATTTGTTCATGTTTTGTTCTAAAGCCATCTCAGCACCTGACCGGATCCAACGTCAGGAGGCTAAGGGAAAATCGTCCTAATACAAGTCTTGACAGAAAGTTTTGCACCTGGGAGTTGCGCCGTCACGCTTGCCTTACGCGACGTCTCAGCCCTGCGCTGGCTTGGTCGGCGGCTTCTTGAGGATCTCGGTCACCTCGTCCACGGACTTGTCGCGCACGTCGTAGCCCATCCGCTCGAAGCGCTCGATCAACGCATCGCTCTCACTCGCGGAGCGGGCGGCCCACTCTGCCAACGCGATGTTGGTCTTGGACAGTTGTTCGGGAAGGTCATCGTCGCTCATGTCGGAAGAATGCAGCAACGGTTGCTCCGTTCCACGACAAGCTTTTCGAGAAGTCGATTCTTTAGCACCTGTCGGCCGGATTGACCGTGACGAGATCGAACCACTGCGCCGATCTCGGTGCGGCGCAGTGGGTGTGGCGTAGGGCTTTGATCCGGATGGAATCAGGCAGCCGCGTCGTAGCCCGGTCGCACTTGGCCGAGACCGATCGCTTTGGCGAGGTCGGAGCGGGCCTTGGCGTAGTTCGGCGCCACCATCGGATAGTCGGGCGACAGGCCCCACTTGGCGCGGTACTGCTCCGGCGAGAGGTTGTACTTCGCCCGCAGGTGGCGCTTCAGCGACTTGAAGGTCCGCCCGTCCTCCAGGCAGACGATGTAATCGGGCTGAATCGACTTCTTGATCGGAACGGCCGGCTGCTGCGGCTCCTGCGCAACGGGCTGCGGCGCAGCGGCGCGGCCGCTTGCGACCTGGAGCAGGGCGCCGTGGATGTTGCCGATCAGACCGGCGAGTTCAGCAGCCGGCACCGGGTTGTTGCTCACGTAGGCGGCGACGATGTCGGCTGTGAGAGCGACGTAATCGACCGACGGCTCGGTTTCGTTCATGGTCTCGATGATCCCTTCGCGGTGCATCGCGCGCAATCGATCCAGCCCAGTGTCCAACGGGAAACAGACAGGAAAGGGCCGGCTTGTGCAATCGTGCCGCTTGTTTTCGGTTTGGAGTGACGCCCCCTCAGTCACGGTCTCTACCTAGAACATCTAAATTAGACCTGCAAGACAGAGCCGGTATGCACAACTGAACGGGTCCGCCCGCTCCTGGACGTGCACAATTTAGCGTGAATGCTCAGGCTCTTTTCGCCCCACTGGCAGCGGAGCTGAGCTTGCCGATGCGACCAATGATGCGATCAATGCAGGCGCTGCGCGCCTTGCGGCCGGCGATGCGACGCGGCACACCCCCTGTCATCCGACACCTTCACCTCCCGCACGTTCACCTGCCATCACCTGCCATGCGTTTCGACCGGAGTTCGGCGATGACCTTCGAACCACCCGCCTTCGCCCTGCCGCCCGCGGCACCCGCGGCCGAGGCGCGCCCCCACGCCTTCGAACTCTTCGGACGGCGGGTGGAGGACCCGTTCGCGTGGCTGAAGGATGCGAACTGGCGCGCGGTGCTCAAGGACCCGTCGGCGCTCGCGCCGGATATCCGCACCTATCTCGAGGCCGAGAACGCCTATGCCGAGGCGGCGCTGAGCGGCGCCGCGGTTCTCCGCAAGTCACTCGTCGCCGAGATGCGCGGGCGTATCCGCGAGGACGACGCCTCTGTTCCCGAGCCCGATGGTCCCTTCGCCTACTATTCCCGTCACCGCGAGGGCGGGCAGCACCCGCTGATCTGCCGCCGCCCGCGCACGGTCCACCTTATCGCCGAGCAGCCGGAGGACGGCGAGACCGGCGAGCAGATCCTGCTCGACGGCGATAAGGAGGGCGAAGGTCTCGCCTTCTTCGAGATCGCCGGCGCGGCCCATTCCGACGACCATCGCCTGCTCGCCTGGGGTGTGGACACCAAGGGTTCGGAACTCCACACCATCCGCGTGCGCGACCTGGAGACCGGCGAGGACCGTCCCGAGCGGGTGGAGTCGACGGCGGGCGACGCGGTCTGGAATGCGGCGGGCACCGCCTTCTTCTACGTGGCTTTGGATGAGAACCACCGTCCTGCCCGCGTGATGCGCCATCGCCTCGGCACCGATCAGGCCGAGGACTCGATCGTCTACGAGGAGTCCGATCCGGGCTTCTTCGTGCATATCGGCCGCACCCAGTCGGGCAGCTACCTGACCGTCACGGCAAGCGACCACGAGACGGCGGAGGTCCATCTCCTCGATCGCGCCGACGACGAGGGCGCACTCCGCTGCGTCGCGCCCCGCGAGGAGCGGCTGATCTACTCGGTCGAGCACTGGGGCTCGTATCTCGTCATTCTGACGAATGCCGACGGCGCGGTGGACTTCAAGATCGTCACCTGCCCCCTCGATGCCACCGCTCGCGAGAACTGGCGCGACGCGGTGCCCTACCGGCCCGGCACCATGATCCGGCACCTGCACGTGCTCGGGAATCACCTCGTTCGGCTCGAACTGGAGAACGCCCTGCCGCGCATCGTCGTGCGCGACATGAAGGGGGACGAGCACACCGTCTCCTTCGCGGAGGAGGCCTACTCGCTCGGCCTGCTGCCCGGCTACGAGTTCGAGACGGCGCGTATCCGCTTCACCTACTCGTCGATGACGACGCCGGCCGAGACCTACGACTACGATTGCGTGACCCGTGCCCGCATCCTGCGCAAGCGCCAGACCGTGCCGAGCGGCCACGAGCCCGCCGATTACGTCACCCGCCGCCTGTTCGCGACGGCCCCGGACGGGGAGAGCGTGCCGATCTCTCTGCTGCATCGCCGCGGGCTCGCGCTCGACGGCTCGGCACCGCTGCTGCTCTACGGCTACGGTTCCTACGGCACGCTGATGCCGGCGGGCTTCCGCACCAACCTGCTCAGCCTCGTCGACCGCGGCTTCGTCTACGCCATCGCCCATGTCCGCGGCGGCACCGAGAAGGGCTGGAACTGGTATCTCGACGGCAAGCGCGACAAGAAGCCCAACACCTTCGCCGATTTCGTCGCCTGCGGTCGGGCGCTGATCGAAGCGAATTACACCGCGCAGGGGCGCATCGTCGCCCATGGCGGCAGCGCCGGCGGCATGCTGATGGGCGCGGTCGCCAACCTCGCGCCGGAGCTCTTCGCCGGCATCGTCGCCGACGTGCCCTTCGTCGATGTGCTCAACACCATGCTCGACGCCGACCTGCCGCTCACGCCGCCGGAATGGCCCGAATGGGGCAATCCGGCCGAGAGCAAGGCGGCGTTCGAGACGATCCTGTCCTACTCGCCCTACGACAACGTGGCGGCCAAGGCCTACCCGGCGATTCTGGCGCTCGGCGGCCTCACCGATCCGCGCGTGACCTACTGGGAGCCGGCCAAATGGGTGGCGCGGCTGCGCGCCACCATGACCGGTGGCGGGCCGATCCTCTGCAAGATCAACATGGAGGCCGGTCACGGCGGTGCCGCCGGCCGGTTCGATCGCCTGGAGGAGGTCGGCCTCATCTACGCCTTCGCCCTGATGGCGGCGGCGCGCGCGGCCAAACCGGCCTGACCACCGTCAGCGCCGGCCGCGACGGGTCGCGGCCGGCACTTCGACAAAATCCCGCCGATAAGGCAGAACGGCGCCCGCAACTTCGCTGCGCGGCTGCAGCAGAGAAGAAGCAGAGCATAAGATCAAAATAATAATGAAACACGATCGGTCAGGGAGAGATACGATGAAATACCTCGCGATCGCAGCCGCTGTTCTGTTCGGGCTGCCGCTTGCCGCCGTGGCCGAGGAGGTGGCGCCCAAACCGGCGGCAGAAGCGGCGAAGTCCGCGACCGAGGCGGCGACGGCCACACCCGGCACCGTTCCGGATGGCGCTCCGAAGGCGCCGCAGACCTCCCAGGAGCGTCAGGAGGCGAATGCCGCCAAGCTCGCCGGCCTCGTCCGCTTCGTCGGCGAGTCCTGCAAGGAGGCACAGCCCGATTACGAGCGGTTCAAGTCGGTGGTGGCGGCCATGGGCGTCGATCTCGACGCGATCTCGAAGGGCGCGCTGCTCATGCGCAGCATGAGCTACACCGAAGCCTATCGGAAGAACGTGGATGAGAGCTGCCGCAGGGCGCAGGAGATGTTCGGTGAGAAGGGCACGGCGATTCCCGGCCTCGTGCTGCGCAAGGCCTCGTGACCGCGGCGGCGTTTTAAGCGCACGTTCACCGCGCTGAGCGAGAGTGCCCGCATGAGTGGCGTTCGGCGCCTGGTCTCCGTCCGAGACCGGGCGCCGCTGAGAGACGGGCGTTTCGCGCGATGGGGGGACGGGCCGGTCAGGGAAAGCGGCTGCGTCCGGGCAGGGTTCTGCTGCGCGCCGGTCTCGCCGTCGGTCTCTGCGCCGCCGCCTCCGCCGCAGAGGCGGCCCGCCTCGTCTCGGCCAAGGGCGCGCAGCCTTCCGAGGGCTACGGCCGGATCGTCCTGACCTTCGACGAGCCGGTCGCGGTCAAGGCGCGGCTCTCGGGTGCGATCCTCGTCCTCAGCTTCGGCGAGGCCGTCGGTGCTGGCCCCGAACGGATCGTCGCGGGCATGCCGGACTACGTCAGCGTGGTGCGGCGCGATCCCGACGGATCGGCCCTGCGCCTCGCCCTGCAGCGTCCCTACCGGATCAACGTGCAGGACGCCGGAGAGCAGGTCTTCGTCGATCTGCTGCCGGACGACTGGAAGGGCTTCGTCCCGCCGCTCCCCAGCGAGGTGGTGGTTGAACTCGCCCGTCGGGCCGCTGCGGCCGAGGCGAGCCTGAAAGCCCGCAATCCGGCCCCCGTGCCGCGTCCGCTCACCCTCGAATTGGCCCACGCCGATCGGCGGACACGGCTCTCCTTGCGCCTGCCGGAAGGCACCGAGGCCGCCTTCGCACCGAACGGCGCGGGGACACGCCTGACGCTGCCCGGAGCATGGCGGATCGACGACCTCGGCCTGCGGGGGCGTCTTGCCCCCGGCATCGGCCGTGTTGCCGTTGAGACCGAAGCGGGCGAAGCGCGCATTATTGCAACCCCTGCCGAAGGAGTGACGCTCGCCACGGCGCGGGATGAGGATGTCGTCACGATCGACTTCCTCGCCAAGCCGACATCCGCGGAGGCGCCGTCCGCCGCCATCGCCCAGAGCGAGGCGAAGGACGCGCCGAAGGAGCCGCCTCGGCCGGCAACACCGGCCGGCCCGCAGGCCGGTGACCCGTCGCCGCGCCGCACGGCGCCGCCTTCGGCCCCGGTGACGCGCAAGGCGGGCTCGGGACTCGTCTTCCCCTTTACAAAGCGCGTGCCGGCGGCCCTGTTCGAGCGCGGCGGCATCGTCACCCTCGTCTTCGCTACGACCGATCCGGTCGCCGTGCCACCGTCCGGAGCCAGCGGCCTCGTTGCCCTCGCGCCCCCGCAGCGCAGCGGCGGCTTCACCGTCCTGCGCTTTACCGCACCCACCGGCCGGCTCGTGGACCTGCTTCCGGTGACCGATCCGGGCGGATGGGAGCTGGTGGCCGGCGACGGCCTCTCCCCGAGCGAGAGCCTGACCGCCCAGCGCGCGCCCGCCGCGCAGGGACGGCTCGGAGTCGCTCTGCGACTGCCCGAGGCCGGACCGGTCGGCTGGTTCGATCTCGATGGTGAGCGCATTGCCGTCGTCACCGCCGATGGCAGCCGTCCGGCGGGGGTGGTCAAGGCACAGCGCTTCGTCGAGTTCGAGCTGCTCCCGAGCCGCCTCGGAATTGCCGTGCTCGCCCACGCCGACGATCTCATCGTGCGGCCCGACCTCGACGGCGTGGCGATCGGCCGTGAGGGCGGAAGGGAGGGTCGCGAGAGCGGGCTCTCGGTCTCGGGGGTCTCCCGTCCCGCCGACCCGCCCGTGGGTACCGTCACGGAACTCGCGATCGAACGCGAAGCCTGGGAAAAGGCCCAGCGGGGCGACGTGCGCGCGACGCTGCGGGAAGGCCTCGCCGTCGCCGTCGAGGCTCAGCGTCGCGACCGCGGCGGCGCCCGCCTCGCGCTGGCCCGCACCCTGATCGCCAATGACCTCGACGTGGAGGCGCTCGGCGCGCTGAATGCCGCCGCCGCGGACGACGTCGTGATCGACGGCGACCGGCAGACGGTCCTGCTGCGCGGCATCGTGCTCGCCCGGATCGGGCGGGCCGAGGAGGCGCGCAAGCTCCTGTCCGACGAACGGCTCGCCACCAATCCGGAAGCCCGGCTCTGGCGGGGCTACGCCGATGCCCTAGCCGGTCGCTGGAGCGAGGCGGCGGTCGCCCTCCGTGCCGGCGAGTCGGTGCTGGAGCGCTATCCCGAGCCTCTCGCGTCGCTGTTCCATGCCGCCGCGGCCGAGGCCGCGGTCGAGACCGGCGATTGGGAGGCGGTGACGCGCGAGTCGCTCGCCGCGACCCCGGCCGCCACAGAGTACACTCGGGACCGGCTGACGCTGCTGCGCGCGAAGATGGACGAGGCGACCGGGCGCGGCGCGGCGGCGCTGGCCGCCTACGAGACGCTGCGGGACCGGGCACCCTGGCCCCTGGCAGCGGAGGCGACGCTGCGCGCGGCCGCCCTCGGCCACACCCTGGGAAAGACGCCTCTGCCCGAGGCGATCGACCGGCTGGAGATCCTGGCCCTGACATGGCACGGCGGACCGACCGAGATCGGAACGCTGGGCGCGCTCGGGGGCCTCTACGAAGAGGCCGGACGCTGGCGCAAGATCTTCACCACCGCGCGCCGCGCCAACGCCCTCAACCCCCAGGCACCGATCGCGCGCGCCCTGCACGAACGCGCCATGACCGTTTTCGAGGATCTGTTCCTCGGTCCGCGCGGCGAGCGGCTCGGCGGTATCGAGGCGCTGGCGTTGTATTTCGACTTCAAGGATTTCGCGCCGGCGGGCCGCCGGGCCGACGAGATCGTGCGGCGCCTGGCCGACCGCCTCGTCGCCCTCGACCTGCTCGATTCCGCCGACGAGTTGCTGCAGTACCAGATCGATCACCGCCTGGAGGGGGCAGCCCGCTCCTCGGTCTCGGCCCGGCTCGCCACGATCCGGCTGATGGAGGGCAAGCCGCTCCAGGCGCTGCAGACGCTCGACGCGACACACCTGCCCGAACTCGCCGAAGATGTGCGCCGCGCCCGTGCGCTGCTGCGCGCCCGCGCCCTGTCGGACCTGTCCCGCACGGATCTCGCCCTGGAGACGGTCGAGGGCGAGACCGGGGCCGATGCCGAGCGGCTGCGCGCCGACATCCTCTGGGCGGCCCGTCGCTGGCGCGAGGCCGGGGAGGCGCACGAGATGATCCTGGGGCCGGCATGGCGCTCGGGCAAACCCCTCGACGAGACCGCACGGGCCGATGTGATCCGCGCCGGCATCGCCTACGGGCTCGCGGGCGAGTCCCTCGGGCTCGAGCGGCTCAAGGCGAAGTTCGCCGGGTTGATGGCGGAGAGCGCGGATGCCCGCACCTTCGCCATGCTGACGCGACCGGACGCGCCCCGTTCCGCCGCCTTCCGCGACGCGGCCCTGCGTGCCACCAAGGCCGAGACCCTCGCCGCCTTCCTCTCGGAATACCGCAAGCGCTACCCTGACAGCGCCGTGCCGGAGCCGGGCAGCGCCGCGACCGGGAACCGGGCCGAGGCGCCGTCCTCACCGCCGGGGTGACGTTCAGAAGGTGCGGCGGCCGCGCTGCGCGTCGATGCTCCACGGGCCCGGGCCGGCGAAGGCGATGTAGAGGAAGACGAAGCAGTAGAGGATCGCCGCGTCTCCGCCGTTCAGCGCCGGGAAGAAGCTCTTGGGTGCGTGGGCGATGAAGTAGGCGAAGGCCATCTCGCCGGAGAGGATGAAGGCCACGGGCCGGCTGAACAGGCCGATCAGGAGCAGCGCGCCGCCGACGAGTTCGAGCAGGCCGGCGATGCCGGACATCGATAGAAGGGGCGGGTTCATCGCGCTCGGCGGAAAGCCGAGGATCTTCTGCGTGCCGTGCGCCATGAAGATCAGCGCCGAGACGATCCGCAGAACGCTCAGCATCCGCGGAGCCCATCGTGTGGTGACGCTCGTGAGATCCATGTCACGACTTCCTCTCAACGCGAAGGCCCGCAACCTCGAATCGTAGTGCGGCGGACTTCACCCTCCGTAGCTTTGAATCAGAGACCCCGCCACCAGGGTCCATCCGTCGACCAGAACGAAGAAGATCAGCTTGAACGGCAGCGCGACGGTGGCCGGCGGCAGCATCATCATGCCCATCGCCATCAGCACCGAGGCGACCACGAGGTCGATGATCAGGAAGGGGATGAACAGGAGGAAGCCGATCTCGAAGGCGCGCCGCAGTTCGGAGATCATGAAGGCCGGGGTGACGATCTCGAGGCCGATCGCCTCCGGGCCCGCCGGTGCCGGCTGGCGAGCCATGTCGAGGAAGAGTTTGAGGTCCTTCTCCCGCACGTTGCGCAGCATGAAGGTCTTGAAGGGGGCGGAGGCCCGTTCGAAAGCCTGCGACTGGCTGATCTGACCGGCGACCAGCGGCTCGACGCCGGTCCGGTAGGCCTCCCGCGCCGTCGGCGCCATCACGAAGGCGGTGAGGAACAGGGCGAGGCTGACCATCACCGTGTTGGGCGGCGCGGTCTGGGTGCCGAGGGCCGAACGCAGGATCGACAGCACCACGACGATCCGGGTGAACGACGTCGCCATCACAAGCACTGATGGCGCGAGTGCCAGGACCGTGATGAGGGCGATGAGCTGGAGCGCCCGCTCGGTGGTGCCGCCCGCGCCGAGATCGAGGGTGACGCTCTGCGCCCACGCAGCGCCCGAGCCGCCCGACAGCAGCAGGGCGGTCAGGATCGTCGTCAGGAGGGAGGATCGCGGCAGGAGCCGGCGGGGGAGGGGGATCATCGCGGGCCGCACCCTGCGGCGTGACGCGGTCGCGCACAAGCGACGCGACGACACGCTGCCGGCGGGATCACACGTCGTCGCCGACGACGCCCGCCTCGTCCTGGGCCTGAAGCACCGCCGGGCGGGGCATCGAGATGATGTTGTAGCCCGAATCGACGAAGTGGATTTCGCCGGTCACGCCGCCCGACAGATCGGAGAGAAGGTAGAGGGCGGAATTGCCGACATCGTCCAGCGTCACCGTGCGCCGCAGCGGGGCGTGCGCCTTCTGATGATTGTACATCAGCCGAGCATCGGCGATGCCGGCACCGGCCAATGTCCGCATCGGGCCGGCCGAGAGCGCGTTGACGCGGATGCCGTCGGGGCCGAGGTCGCTGGCGAGATAGCGGACCGACGCTTCGAGTGCGGCTTTGGCCACGCCCATCACGTTGTAGTTCGGCATCACGCGGGTCGAGCCGGCATAGGTCAGCGTCAGCAGCGAGCCGCCCCGCGGCATCCGAGCGGCGGCGCGCTGGGCAATTTCTGTGAAGGAGAAGCAGGAGATCGTCATGGTGCGCGAGAAGTTCGCGCGGGTGGTGACGTCGACGTAGCGACCCTTGAGCTGCGCCTTGTCCGAGAATCCGATCGCGTGGACGATGAAGTCGATGCCGTCGGGGAAGCGCGCGTCGAGGGCGGCGAAGGCGGCATCGACGGTGGCGACGTCCTCGACATCGCAGGGCAGCACGATGTCGGAACCGACCGAGGCCGCGAGCGGCGCCACTCGGCGCCCCAATGCCTCTCCCTGATAGGTGAAGGCCAGTTCCGCGCCGTGCCGGTGCAGGGTCTTGGCGATGCCCCACGCGATCGAATGATCGTTGGCGACCCCCATGATGAGGCCGCGCTTGCCCGCCATCAAACCCGTCATTCTCTCATCCGTACGCGTTCGGTCCGGCGCCTCGACGCCCCGCCCGAGGCTTAGCCCGCCGGGCGAGGGCCTGTCCACGCGTGCCGCCCGATTGCACGGGTGCAACGGCCTGCAACCGGCCGGGCGGGGCATGAAAAAGCCCCGGCGCGGAGGCAACGGGGCGGGAGATCGGTCAAGAAAGAGAGGCGCGTCCTCAGAAGTAGCCGCGGGTTCCGGCCTGCGCGTCGTCGATCAGGGTCTGCTTGGCACGC
>Ga0233425_10002955_pt1 | contig 32094 bp, 26 predicted proteins | sample Watercolumn_Towu_2_FD_181712 | JGI IMG/M metagenome (GOLD analysis project Ga0233425, IMG submission 181712) | Freshwater microbial communities from Lake Towuti, South Sulawesi, Indonesia - Watercolumn_Towuti2014_140_MG | ecosystem: Environmental > Aquatic > Freshwater > Lake | place... | reverse complement strand
GTTTGGGTACGATCGCTTCCTGGTCGCCAGCTGATTCCCCATCGGTTGCGACTACCCCGTTTGTAGCAGGATCCCCGGCAGCGTGCCGGCGGGTGCGGGCGAATGGCGGGGCGGCCAGTCTGTTCACAGACAGCGAGTCGGCCCATCCCGCGTCCATCGCCGCCTGGCGACGGCGGGCGTATGGGCGGCGGCACGCCAACCCGTCCGCTTTGTCCACACGCTGACCGTGGCCTCTGATGTGGGAACGTCCCCCGACTGCTTCCGGGCGGTTGCGGGCGTATGATGGGGGCGACGGCCAGGCGGCCATTCCCTGGGCAAGTCATCCGTCTGCTACCACCTGTCAATCGGACCGGTGCGCATTCCCAGTTCCGAATTGCCCACCTGGTCTCACCGTGCTTCGGGATACGATCTCTCGGTTTTCCTGACCAATACCTCATCCGTAGCGCGGACCCAAGGCAGCGTTTCATTGTGCGAACCGGCAATTCGGTACACGGCGGTGCCGTACCCGACGGACGTCACGTGTCTTTCCGCTGGTCTTCGATGCCGTCCGGTTGCGTTCGCTCCGATGCCTCGGACACATCGGCGAAAATGGCCTCGCGGATGACACGGTTCGTGACATCGGACAAGTACTCGCGCAGCGTTTTGTCCAGTTCCATGAACTCTGGCCACAGCGTCCTATCTACGAAGGACTTCGAGACACGAGCCATCACGGTGGTGTACCGCTGGCCCCGGTACCGATAGGGCTCGATTTGGTATCGCCGCAGCAGCGCCGTGAACAATCGTCTCGACCAGGGGTCCTGCATGGTGAACTTGTACTCGACAGGAGGATCGTGCCTTGCCGCGCGGGCCAGTTGTGCGCGTATCGCCTCCATGGCCTGGGCCGCCGCTTCGCGCTCCCCCAGCACATCGGTCCGCGCGTGAAGGGCTTCTACCCGCCGCAGTTTTTCCAGCAATTGTGAGAACTCGGACACGCTGTAAACTCGCAGGTTGGTGATTTCGGAAACCCGCACACTCGGCAACCGGATCAACTCAAGTAGCACATCGCGGCCGCGTCGAACGCATCCTGCGGGGTACCGCAAAACTCCCCGGATGGCAACATGCAAAGTTCATACGTCTCGCTGCTGTACGCAAAGATGCGTTTCCGAGTCCGCTGTTTGGCGCTTTCGTTGATTTTGACGCCCCCGGCGTCGGGGCGGCGAACCCTCGGCATGTGGACCTGCTCCGATCGGATGGACTCGTGCCGCCCTATCCCCGTGAACTTCCGGCACAACAGTCGTTCCGCATATCGATACACGCAGGTATCGGTCGTGGCAATCCCTCGTGTCCCACAAGGTCTCGTGACGAGACGTCAGCGGCCACACGGCCGGGGCTTGTCCAGACATTGAGTTGCTATTCGCAGGCGAATTGACAATTCCTCGCTGTCCAACTCCTATGGAATAGTCGACGCGCACTGCGCGGCATGTGCCATGGAGGTTCTTGCAGTGACCATGCGCTGGGAGTGCGGTCCGCAGACGGTTGCGCGCGGCATGGGGCGGGCACGCCGTGTCATTCCAGACTCCCACAAGCACCCGCTGTGCCATCTATACGCGTCAATCGCGAAGTTCCCAGGGCGAGTTCTCCTCGTGTGAAGCGCAGTTGGCGGAATGCCAGCGTTTTGTGGCGGTTCGACACAGCGTGGGGTGGACCTAGAATGGCCGTCCGTATGACGACGAGGGCGGGTCCAGTGAAACACTCGACCGGCCAAGCATGCAGCAATTGCTCCGAGACGCCGAAGCGGGCGAGATAGACCGCGTCGTTGTGCATCGCCTGGATCGGATTTCCCGCAGGGTAATCGACTTCGTCGCCTTTCTGGAGCGGTTGCGCGACTGTGGCGTCGCCCTGTCGATCGCCACCATCCCCGAACTGGGAGGTTCCGCGCAGGACAACTTTCTGCTGAACATCCTGGCGTCGATGGCGGAGTTTGAACAGGATATGATACGCAGCCGGATGGCAGAGTCGCGAGCAGCGCTCAAATCGCGTGGCCGCCGAGTCGCCGGCGTAGTTCCCTACGGCTATGCCGCCGATCGGAAGACGAAGCAACTTGTGCCCGTGCCGCGCGAGGCAAGACGTGTTCGCAAGATGTTTCAACTCGCGGCCCAGAACCAGACGCCCTATGCCATCGCGGCGGCGGCCAATCGTCGCCGGTGGCGAACGTCGGCCGGCAAACACTGGACTGGCCGGCAAGTGCTGGCCACGCTGAAGAACCCGGTCTACGTAGGGCGGATTCGAGACGGAAATCGTGTCCGGCCGGGAATCCATCCACCGATCGTTGACGAATCGCTATTCGCTCAGGTCAGTGCGGCAATTGAAGCTCGTCGCACGGGGGCAAGGAAGCAATCACCAGTTTCCGTTCGACGGTTCCTGCAAGGACGAGTGTATTGCGGACGCTGCGGGCGGCTGATGAGTCCCGTGTGTTCATACTACCGCGTGTTCCGTTACGACTACTATCGATGCCGGTCACATAAGGACGGACGACCGACCTGCCGGGACGCGTCCGTGCCCGCCTATGCGATTGAGACGTTCGTTCGTGAGCAACTGATGGATCTGGACACGTGGGCGGAGTTCGGTACGCTCTCGGACGAGCAGAGAGCACGAGCGCAGGCCTGCGTCTCGGCCTGGCTGCTTCTCGACGACATCAGGCAACGGCAGGTTCTTGCCCCATTGATCGAGCGGGTCGTCTTCGACGTGGACAAGAACGAGGTGCGAATCGAATTGAACGTTGCGGCGGTTGTGGCGTTGCAGCCGCCTACCGATTGAGCCGCCTCGCAGGAGCGACGCCCCACGGCAATCTGATCGCGAACTCACTTCGCCTCCATGAGGGCCGCCAGTTGCGCGGCGCTCAGAAAAAGCCGGTAGGGATGGCCGGGCAGTTCCTCGAAATCCCACTTCCGGTAGAAGGACTTCGCGCGGTCGTTCAAACAATCCAGAATCACGGCGACGAACGCAAAAGTCTTTCCCGCCTCGTAGCAATCCCGCAGTGCCTGGGCGAACAGTCGCGTTCCCAGCCCCAGGCCCTGCGAGCGCACATCCACTCCCAGCCACGCCAGGACGGCCACCGGCAGATTTCGGCGGGGCAGATGCTTGACCACATCGACGGGCAGGTCGCCGAAATCCACCTGCCCCATCGCCAAGGTGTAGAACCCGGCAATGCGGTTGTCTTGCTCGTGCACCAACACCTTCGTCGCCGAAAGGTGCTTCTGCTGGTGCTGCAGCGCTCGTCTGGCGAGCCAGCTGTCCACGGGTTCTTCACCGGACCGGAATGCCTGTCGTCGGTGATCCCGGCGCACGGGTTCGAGCCGCAGTTCCGGAGGAAATGGGACGCCGCTCAACTTTCACCCCGCATCACGGCTCCCAGTTGACGTTGGGATGGAGTCAGTGCGACCGTCGCGTTCAGCGCGTTCCAGAACGCCAGCTGTTCGTCGGCGGTCATGGCGATTGTTTCGCGTTCCGCTGATTGCACCTCGCGCCGCGCCTGCGCCACGGTCACGACGCGAACATAATCGCTCACGCTGATCCGACGCAGCTCCGCGGCTTGAGCCAAGTAGGACTTGCTAGTGTCATCGAGCCGCACCATGAGGGATCGGCCGGGGCAGGTAGTGGACGGCTTCCGGCTCTTTTTCTTAGCTCGCATGGTTTGCAACCTCCGTTTGTAGTGTATTGCACTTCGCAATACATCGTCAAGTCAGACCGATTATTGCTGGCGAAACGTTCCCACACGCCTGTTCCGATCGCCAATCGCTGGCTCAGACCGTACACGCAATCACGTGGTCCGACCGGGCTCTTACAATCCGTAAGTTATTTTATGTAAATATGTTACAGCGATTGCCTGTTAACCATAGGGTCACCTTTTTGTCAGGGCGAATTTGAGCTTTCCAAAAAGCCGCGAGCTTCCGCGACCCACGAGTTACCACAGACAGCCGAGAACGGGAGTTCTCGGATGTTCGCGTATATGGCGTTGTAGCAAAAGGATTTGCGACGAGTGCGAGAAGGGTGTATCGCTCTCCGTTTCGCAACGGAGAGCGCCTCGCGAGCCCACTCTTTCTCCCTTTCTCCCCAGTCGCACCCCAACCTCTCTTCCTCTCCACCCAGTCGCGGGGGTCCGGGTTAACAGGCAGTTCTGATTCGCTACCCGGACGAGACCCTCTTCGAAATACTACCCAGGCTGCCAGGGTGAGGGATCTGAGTGGCCGGGGGTTGCGCTCGCATTGCCGTCGCGGGGCTGCGAACGTACCATCCGCCGCGTCAATTCTGAAAAGCGGTCGCTGCTAACCGGCAGACAAGGAGGTGAAACGGTGAAGAGACTCTTGGCCGTTCTCGGCGTGTTGTTGTGCGTTGCCACGGACGGTGTCCGCGCGGAAGAACCCGACAAGCCCACTTATGTCATCGAGACCCGGATTCTCGGTGCCGATTCCGACGGCAAGGAAACCGTGCTCGCGGCACCGAAAGTCGCCGTCTTCGAAGACCAGGGGGCATCGATTCGCATCGGGAGCGAGTTCCCACGGCCTGGTAACACGAACGAAGTGGAGTTGCTGCACGAAGGCACGGCCATCGACGTGAAAATTTTCTGCGACAAAGATGGTCAACGGTTCCTGGACGCGAAGTTGACGCTCACGGGACAGGCACCGCCTCCGCCGGTCAGCAACGTCGCCGTCCGTCTGCTCACACGCTTTGTGCCGGACTGGCTGTGGCAACCGGCTCGCGAAGAGCCGGTCGGCATACGCCTGGTATCCGCGGGAGCTCGATTAGTGGAACCACTGAAGCTCGGCGAGAAGGTCGTGGTGCCGATCGGTGGGGAAGGGCCGCAGCGTGTGGAAATGCGGGTCACCGAAATGGTGTCAGACGAGCGTGCGTCCGCTCGCCCGGAGCCTAGCCTCATCCTGGGTGGCGTGACTCCCAGGATCATTGTGCAGAACGAGGAGGAAGAAAGGCTGGGAATTCTTCCGCAGCCGTGAGCTGGATCGAGCTTACAAGGCAACACAATAGTCGCGGCCGATTCCCGTCCTCCTCTTTGCGCGTTGGCCCGCTTGTGGATCGACGTCCAGGTGCGGCTATCTTGACGACAGAATCGACTCAGCAATTACGATCGCGACCAACGCGGCCAAGAGCGAGTATGTCATTCGCGGCGTCACGAGTGCCTGGTTGTCGAAGAACCGTCGAATCGACCCCAGGCCATGCCACAAGAAGAGGCCGTAGGGAATGGCTACGATTCCAAAGGCGAACATGATCCACGCCGGAGTTCCCGTGCGCGCCATTTCACCGCAGTCGCCAACGCGATCGAACGAGCCGAAGGCGATGTAGGCGCCATTTGCCACCAGGCAAAACCCGGCGATGAAGCGAGCCATTTTGCTCAGCACGGTGAGACGAGGCGGAACCAGAGCGATAGCCGCCATTGGCAGAAGGCATCCGATCACAGGTCCGAGCCACACCACAACCCCAGGGTGCGGATTTGGCGAAACATCCGTCCTCGAGATCGTGAGCGGATGCAGCACGACGCGCTCGACGGTTGCGCCGGTGACTGCCGCACCAAAAACGTGGCCGAGCTCGTGAACGGCCATCATGACGAGCCAACTCATCGCGACAAGGGAACACGAAAACAGGGCCTGGCGTAGTCGATGCATTGGCGTTGACGGAAGAGTCGGTGTCTCGCGAATCGAGTCAACCACAGATGCCAGTTTAACACTTCGGCTGAAGTATCGGCGAGATCGGTGGCCGTATCGGCTGCCCCCACGTCCTCCTTATCCACACCCATGTCCCGCCTTGTAGCAGATCCCCGACAGCCTGCCGGGCGGTTGCGGGCGTATGATGGGGGCGGCAGTGGGCATCGTGAGCGGCCGGCCGTCCCTCCCGCGTGGCCATCGCCGCTTGGCGACGGCGGGCGTGTGGGGGCGGCGACACCGGCAACCCGACGCTTGTTCACGCGATGGCCTGCCTCTTTTTCCCGCAGAATCCCCGACTGCTTCCGGGCGGTTGCGGGCGTATGAGGGGGGCGTACATCCCGCGGCCATCGCCGCCTGGCGACGGCGCCTTTTTCAGGGGATGTCGTCCAGCGGCGTGGTCAATGCGCCGATGACTGCTGATCGCAGTTCCAACTGCTCGGCCGGCTGTTGTTGCAGCGTTTCCTGGCAGAGTCGGTTCACGACCTCAACACTCCAATTGGGGTCAATCCGAGCGGTAGCCAAGATTGGTTCCTGCGAGCCAAGCCCCAATTGCCACTCCAGGAACAGCCAACCGAGGTCGCGCAGACAGGGTTCCAGGAGTTCTCGCGCCAATCTCCGGTCGCGCAGCGCCAGAAGTTCCGCGGCTTCTCCCAACGCGGTATGCGTCCGGTACGTATCAAACTGCAGTGGCATGTTCCAAAGCGCGTAGAAGAGAATGGTGTCCAAGTTCCGCCGGTCAATATGCCTGAACCGACGCAATTCCGGCAGCAGCAACTGAGCCAATTGAAGTTGCTCCTCCTCGTTCGGCGGCAACTCGCCGATGACCGCAATCGCCAATTGCAGTAACTCGTCTCGCACAGCCGGATTCGCGCTGATTCTGGCATGAAAGAGCAGGAATCTCAATCGAGTCTGCACGTCTGGAATCAGGCGTGCAACTTCGCGCGGCGTGGACAGGCCGGTTTGTTCCGTTGCGGATATGCGTGCCACCCTGGACAACCAGTAGTTGACTCCGCGGGACTCCATAGGCTCCCACGAGGCATCCTGCAAACCCGCGGCGAGTGCCTGCGGATTGGTCTGCCCCCAATTGAGAATCGCCTCCGTCTTCAGGTGGGCAATCTCGTTCTCCAACGCCGTGAGTTCAATCGCTTTCAGCGCTTTGTCGAGGTCGACGATAGCCAACATCGTGCAGAAAATCCGCGACTCGCCCACCATTTGCCGACGTTTCCCGGCTTGAACGAGTTCCTGCAGCTCGCTGGCACTCGACCATGCTTCGTTGACTACCTGTTTCGCAAGCTCCGCGCGGCCAAATCCCAGCAGCGTCTGGGCCACGCGTGGCATGGTCAGAAGTCGGCTGCGCCCGGAAGTGTTGCGGGCGGCAACCAGTGCCTCACCCAGCCACTCGTCCCGCATGCCTGCGTCGTCCGTGGCTATCGCCGCCTGCAGGAACGCATGACAACGCTGCTCGGCAGGCACGAACGGTATTTTCTCGAGCAGCTCCACCATTTCGGGACGGCGCGAAATCGCGTTCGCGGCTCCGGCCAACGCGAATTGTGCCAACTGCGGGTTCTGCGGCAGGTTGACCAGAATGTACTGCAGGCACTCGTCCGGATTCAGCGAAGCCAGTGCATCGACGTACATCCGAATCCTGTGCAAGGTACTCGACTTGAGTTCCGGTCGCTCCATCACCGCAAACACTTGCTCGGCAGCTGCGAGGAAGTCGCTCGGCGGCACATCCCAAGTCGACGCGCGGTCACCCTCAGTCGCCGCCTGTTCCGCGGATTGCAGGGTGAACCGCCATGAACTGTCTGCTTCCGGCGCTTTGGCGAAATAGACCGCACACCCTTCGGCCAGAATCGCGACGATCGCCTGCCCGCTTCGTGCGTCGAGCTGCACCTGTCCCTGCGCATCGGTGGTTCCTCGCGCCGTTCCGGTTCTCGCACCCACGACGACAACGTGAGCGTTGGCAAGCCCCTGCCCCGTTTGCGATTGAACGGTGATCGAGATTTGACGCGGCAATGGCCGGTTCATTACCTGAAAGTCACCCAGATTCAACTGACCGGAATCCCCCGCTCGAGCAATCTTCGATCCGTCGATGAAGGGTGAATAGAAGGGGAAACAACGCGGATCCCGGATCTGAATCTGCATCCGCCGCGCGAAATCGATCGTCGGAGGGAACTGAAAGCGGCCTTGTCTGTCAGTCCGCGTGCACCCCTCCGTTGGATAAAGCACGTCCGGTATCAGTACCTCGCGCCCAAAATGCTCCTTCTCGTGCACGCGTCCTGTGCGTATCGCAACCTCGACACCGGCGATTGGCCGTCCGTCCGTGTCCACAATGCGTCCGATTGGTGCAGCAGCCGGACGGGAGATCAGTCTCAATTCCACCGCTTCCTTAGGTGGAAACGTCACGTCAACGAACTCCGAGGCGGCATTATCTCTGATGGCGCGAAGCGACAGTCCGGTTCGCTCCGCAACGCCGCGCACGCGAAACCGGCCGCTGAGGTCGGAATAGGCTACTCCCATCGCGCGAGAGCGTTCCCGGGCATATTCGAACTCCACCCGCGATCCGGCTGCCCATTCGCCCCGCTCATCCAGGACGCAACCCTGCCAACGGGAACTCCGTACGAGTCCAATTGGTTCCAACTCGATCTCGCCTTCCGCGGGCAGTTTCTCTGAATCGGCGTAGAAAGCGTCTGTTGAGAAGTACTCTTCCGTCGCATCGAACGGAAAATAAGAGACGCTGTTGTGAGTCCGAAAAAACGCCGCTTCGCCGTTGCCGTTCGTATAAGTCCGTTCAACTCGTCCGTCCCAGCAGGATATGTAAAGATTGGGAAGCGGATCGCCGGTCGACGCATCGATCACCTTGGCTTTAAGCTTGGCTTGCTTCTCAAACGGAATCGCCCAGCAGTACGGATCGTTGCCCGATTCCAGGATCGTGACCACTCCGGTCCGTGTTTCTCGGAACGGGAAATCCGCGGGACAACTGATCTGATAGGTTAACCTGCCAATGGCGAGGGCGTCCGTTTGAAACTCACCCTGCGCATTCACCGGCACAATCGTCCAGGAGCATTGGATCAAGTCGTTGACAGAACCTACCGTGCCGCTCGGATAACTGGCGATGAACATCTTGACGTCGCCGACTCCTGGAACGGCGTCGCGTTGCGGTGATGTGATCGTTCCGCGAATGGCGCGAGTCGGCGGGATCGTAACCTGCGGCTCGCCGGCAGAAGACGGGGTCACCGGAAGCCGATGATGGTCCGCGCCGGTCCCGACGAGGAACACTGCATCGAGTGATTCAGGTGCACATTCATCCAACCGTGCGTGGCCCTGCGTGTCGACGGCGCCCCCGTTGAGCTGACTGGCAATCGCCCAGGGGACGTGTTGCCCGCGGATCGAAGCCGGATAGATCGCGCCACTAGCCAGAGAACGACCGGTGTCACTTACGGCGTCGATCGTCACCGGCGTCGCTTCATCAAGCCGGACTGCAATCGGCACATCCACCTGCAATCGAGCCATCGGTAGTCTCTCGAGACGCAACTGGTACCCGCTGGCGCGCGTGACAACCAGCAATGAGCCCGGTGTGAGAAATCGCTGGTCATCCGCGGAAAAGCCGAGTTCAAATCGTCCTTGCTCGTTCGAATGAGCGTGAAGCCAGGGCCAATCGGGATCGAGTTCCGCCATCGAATGGACCTGTGGCCCCCAAGCAGCGACCAGGAACACCGAGGCGTTCGTTATCGGCTGGCCGCACTCGTTGAGCACCTGACCCGACAGCTGAAGGCGAGTCACGCGCGCATCACCGACCGTGGGCGTTGGTTCCTGGGTACGGCCTGCCCGGAGCCCGACGCACATCACCGCGCAGGTCGCAGCCAATACGTGCATCCAGTTCGCGCATCGCATTAGAGTGCCTCAACGGGTTCCTCGATGAGTCCAGCCAACGGGCCAGTATCAAACGTCATGGTCGTAGTGACCTTGGAGATGTCAACGCCGTCGGGTACTCGCACGGAGACCGGGCAAAACGTTCCTCACGAGAACCCCGATGAGGCGACACTGAGGATTCGCGTGTCCACCATGCACCGTACCACCAGAGGGTTCTCGATACTCGGCACGTCGCGGCCGACTTTACATCCCGTCAAATAGAGTCCCGTCGATGTTTCCAGTGACGGAATAATGTCCAGCAACAGGCCGGATTTCGCGGGTACGGTGGAACATGCCCAAGCGAGCTTCAGGTCACTGAGCAGATTCACGTCCACGGATTGCCCCGCCTGCACGATAATGCCGTGCTCGGCGATGGGACGACCGGCGAACTGAAACCAGTAGCCTGCCTCACCATCAATCAAATCAAGCGTCAGGGATTCGATCCGGTACTCCCCCACGGGACATGCCACCGGTTGATCGAGCGAACTGATGGCCACGCGACCTCCGCTGCGCGACACGATGTTCCCTGCCACGTTGCGAACGCGAGCTGATTGTGATCTCAACTTGAGCTGCGGCGCGACGCTGCCGACCCCCGACAGTTCGACAAACTCGAACTGCCTGCCCTGCAAGTCACTTTGCAGGACATACGGTTGACCGTCCACACGGCAGACCGAATCACACGTGAACCGCTCGGCGATCGGGTCTATCGCGCCGTTGCCGTCCAAGTCGAGCATTACACGATCGCGCGCGTCACACCAGCAACCATTCGCATCGGCGTCGACGCGCACCGCTGGCACCAATCGGCCGGCAACCCTTACTTCACCGCGCATGACTCCTTCCGTGGCGATCTCCAGGCCACCCTGCACCGACTGCCGGATGAGTACTGACCGCGCCGGATGGTCGTATCCGCCCTCCGCGCGAAGAAACTCCGCGTCGAGGGTAATTCGCCACCGCCGCGGGTTCGCGGAATCGCATTCAATGCGTTCCTCCGGAACAAGCCGCTTGTCGCGATTCACATCCACAAACAGGTCCGACGGAGTGTCAACACGGATTGCCACAACCACAGAGCGCGAATTGGGTTGGCCATAGACAAACCAGCTCAACTTCCACTCGGATTTTAACTCCGGATCCAGATGAACAAGCAGTTCCTGCTTGTCTATCCCGCCGGGTAGCCCTGCTTCCACAGGACGGTAGCGTGGCACGATGCTCGCGCCGTCCGGTCTGGCGGCATAGACGAACTCGGCTGGCGTGTCAGCGCTGAACGATGTCAGGCCGATGAGGCAACAGCCCATGCCAACAAGAGACGCCAATGGCGAGGGGACGCAGATCGGTCTCATGGACACAGCCCAGCAGGTGGAGAGTCCACCGCCCACCAATTGCTGTCATCGTAAGAACGAAACGCGACTGCGTTATAGTGAATCACGGACGGCGCACCGAGTCAAGAACGTGCACTCCGACGTCGCTGCCTTCTTAGTCGGCGCCGCGTTATAATGGCTGCCGACTTCAATCTGGAAGGGGATGCCCGTGGCCATTTCGGTTCGCCAATTCACTCGGCAGCTCACAGACAGCGGCCTGATGCCTGCGGATGCAGTCACTGCGCTGATCGATGCACTTCCCGACGACAAGAGACCACAGGATGGCGAGCAGCTGGCCAGACTGCTGGTCCGTCAGAAAAAGCTGACCGCTTATCAGGCCCAGCAGATCTACGCGGCCAGGGGCAAGTCGCTGATCCTTGGTAACTATCGGATCCTCGATAAGCTCGGCCAGGGCGGAATGGGCTTGGTGCTCAAGGCGGAGCATCTGCGCATGGATCGCATTGTCGCGCTGAAGGTACTTTCTCCCAAGATGACGAAGACTCCCGATGTGTTGCAGCGATTCCAACGGGAAGTCAAAGCGGCCGCCAAGCTCACGCACCCCAATATTGTGATCGCCCACGACGCCGATGAGGCGGGTGGCACGCATTTCCTGGTGATGGAGTACGTCGAAGGTAGCGACTTGTCCTCACTCGTCAAAGAACACGGGCCGTTGCCATTGGAGCAGGCACTGGACTGCATCCTGCAAGCGGCTCGCGGGCTGGCGTATGCACACGAGCGTGGGGTGGTGCACCGGGACATCAAACCTGCGAACCTGCTGTTGGATCAGCAGGGCGCGATCAAGATCCTGGACATGGGCCTGGCGAGACTGGAAACGGCGGGGGAACAGCAAGATCAATTGACCGGCACCGGGCAGATCATGGGTACGGTCGACTTCATGGCGCCCGAGCAAGCGATGAGTACCAAGCACGCTGACGCGCGGGCCGACATTTACAGCCTGGGCGTCACGCTGTGGTACTTGCTGACCGGCCGGCGGCTGTTCGAAGGCGAGACGGTCGTCGAGAAACTGATGGCGCACCAGACTCAACGGATCCCGTCGTTGCAGGCCGCATGTCCGCAAGCGACGTTGGCGATCGAAGCTGTGTTCGCCAGGATGGTCGCCAAAACACCGGAGGCACGTTACCAGTCGATGTCTGAGCTGATTGTCGATCTGGAGCGATGCCGGTCCGACATTCAACAGCATGCAGAAGTGGCCGCGGCTGCCGGCGACGTTGCGGCGATGGCAGTAGCCAAGGTGGGACCTTCGCCCAGGACCAGTCTGGTCACAGGTCGCGATCCCGCTTTCCCAGAAACGCAGATCAGTAAGGCACCCCCGATATCGAGCCCATCGACCGAACACGACGAGACGCTGAAGTCTTCAGCACCCTTGGTGGAGACCGATCCGAATACGGAACGATCACTGCCGTGCGCGCCGATCGCCGTGGCGACTTTGATGACAGGCGGGCGTCGCTGGTGGCAAGACCGGCGAGTGCAGATTGCGTTGGGTTCGGGTGCCTTGCTCCTGCTTTTTCTGGGTTTGTGGATCATCGTGCGCGACAAGGACGGAAGAGAAGTCGCGCGCATCGAGGTGCCGGAGGGTGGCAGTGCGACGGTCGAGACGACTCACAGCAACGAAAAGACAAACACATCGCCGCAGCTCCCGGCTGGTCCACCGCCGCTGGCCATCGCGCCGTTCGATGCGGCCAAAGCCAAGGAGCACCAAGAAGCCTGGGCCAAGTATCTGGGTGTGCCGGTGGAGATGACGAATTCCATCGGGATGAAGTTCGTGCTGATTCCGCCGGGCGAGTTTGACATGGGCTCTTCGCCGGAGGAGGTCGATTGGGCCTTGGACGAATGCAAGAAAGCCAAGTTGCCGGACTGGTGTTTCGACGGTGTGAGAACCGAATCGCCCCGTCATCGGGTCAAGATCACCAAACCGTTCTACCTGGGCATGTACCCGGTGACTCAGGGTGAGTACCTGAAAGTCATAGGCAAGAACCCAAGCGATTTCACGGCCCAACAAATCGACGGTTCCGCGTTCACCCCTCCGATCCACCATTGGGATCCTGAGGAAGACCGGGAGGATTGGCTGAGGAAACGCGCCGAACACGCGAAGATGTTAGCTGGCCACGACACAACTCGCAATCCGGTGGATACGGTGTCATGGGACGAATGCATCGAGTTCTGCCGAAAGCTCTCGGCGCTTCCTGCCGAGGATGCGGCAGGGCGAGCCTACCGTTTGCCGACCGAAGGCGAATGGGAGTACGCCTGCCGCGCGGGAACGACGACCCGTTGGTTCTTTGGCGACGACGTCGCCCGGTTGTTTGCATACGCCTGGTATGCAGAAAACTGGGGTGGGCTGACCCACGCGGTTGGTCAAAGGGAGTTAAACCGATGGGGACTAGGTGACATGCTCGGCAATGTATGGCAGTGGTGCAGCGATCGCGAGGTTTGGGAGTACTACAAGCAGTCTCCACGGGAAGACCCCGAGGCGAATGAAGTCCTGCCGGGTGAGGGGACCGCGCAACGTCGCTCTCGCCGTATGAGTCGCGGAGGTTGTTGGGGCATTGCGGCCCAATGCCGGCCGGCGTATCGCTGCTCGTTCGAGCCCGATGCCCATTCTTGCCAGTTAGGGTTCCGCGTGGCGGTGGGCATTGCCGCGAAGAAGCCGCCTGTCGCCAAATCTCAGACGCCTCCACCGTCCCCGATACCTGCCCAGACCGCACCCGCTTCCACCGTCCCTTCACTCGCCGTCGCACCGTTCGATGCGGCCAAGGCCAAGGAGCATCAAGAAGCGTGGGCTCAGTACCTGGGCGTGAAGGTCGATATGGAAAACTCAATCGGCGTGCGGTTCGTGCTCATCCCGCCCGGGGAGTTCGACATGGGGTCGACGGAGGAGGAGGTCGCCAAGCTCGTAGAAGACGCCAAGACCATGGATGCTCCATGGTACACCGGTACCCTGCCAGCGGGGGCCCCGAAGCATCGCGTGCGGATCACGAAACCGTTCTGGCTTGGCGTGCACGAAGTGACTCGCGGCCAGTTCCGCCAGTTTGTCGAGGATCGCTCCTACAAGACCGAAGGCGAACGGGACGGCAAGGGCGGGTTGGGATTGGTCGACGGCCGGTGGATACAAGATCCGCGTTTCATCTGGAGCGGAAACCTGGGATTCGATCAGACGGACGATTATCCGGTTTTGAACGTGACGTGGAACGATGCGACGGCGTTCTGCGCATGGCTTTCAGAGAAGGAAGGCGAGCAGTACCACCTGCCGAGCGAGGCCCAGTGGGAATTCGCCTGCCGGGCGGGGACGACGACGACCTGGTATTCGACTGACGACGAGGCGTCGCTAAAGGAGTATGCGTGGTTTGGTTTGAATGTCGACGACAAGACGCACCCGGTGGGACAGAAGTGGCCGAACGCGTGGGGCCAGTACGACATGCACGGAAATGTCTGGGAATGGTGTCGGGACTGGTGGAGTGATCGCTACTATGCGACGTCTCCGATGGGCGATCCCCCGGGTGCGTCATCCGGCTCGCTCCGGGTGATCCGGGGCGGCGGCTGGAACTACCCCGCCGCGGTCTGCCGGGCGGCGTACCGCGACAGGTACGAGCCGTCGCGCCGGTCGCAGTTACTGGGCTTCCGCCTCGCGAGGGTAGTTTCCTCCGCATCCGCGTCGCGGTAAGAAGTACCCGGAAAGCGCATCGCGCAAGTCTGCGGGTCTGCGGGCGGTCGGCCGGAGTGGTTGTGAGTGGCGGACTGGCGTCCATCGCCGCCTGGCGACGGCGGGCGTGTGGGCGGCGGCATCGCAAACCCCGACGCATTGTTCACGCAGTAGCCCGCCCTGTTTCCGGCCAATCCCCGGCTGCTTCCGGCCGGTTGCGGGCGTACGATGGGGGCGGCAGGCAGGGGGGAATTGTCAGCCGCGAACGGGCGGGCCAAGCCGTGTGAAAATGCCGCCGGTTCCATCTTCTCTTGCATTCCAGCAGCCGACTGTTTCCGATGGGTGCTTGCGGACGACCAAGCTCCCTGCACCCCATGGTCCACGCCATGAAAGTCCGAGTTGCCTGTCCGAACACGACCTGTGGGAAGAGCTACGAGGTTGAACCTTCACAGCTTGGCTCCACTGCCGAGTGCAAGAAATGCGGCCAGAAGTTCACGTTGGAGGCCACGAAGGACACCGCCGCGGGCGGCGTGGTCGAGACGCGTCCGCAGGCGACCCCAGCCGACCCACCTCCGTCACTCCCTGCCGACGCGCCCCAGAAGCTGGGCCGCTTTGAAATCCGGTCAAGCCTGGGTGCCGGTGGCTTCGGAGCCGTCTACCGAGCGTATGACCCGGTGCTCGAGCGTGAAGTAGCGCTCAAAGTCCCGCGGGCTGCGGTCTTGGAGAAGCCGGAAGCACGGGCGCGATTCCTACGGGAACCGAAGGCAGCGGCTCGCTTGCAGCATCCCCACATCGTGCCGGTGTTCGACGCAGGCACCGATGGCGAAAACTTCTACATCGCTTCGGCATTCATAGCAGGACAGACACTGCAGGCACTGATCGCGACTGACCGGCCGGATCTGCGCCAATCGGCCCAGATCGTCCACGACATCGCCGAAGCCTTGCACTATGCCCACGGCAAGGGAATTGTCCATCGCGACGTGAAGCCGGCCAACATCATGATCGATGCCGACGGGCAAGCGTTGCTCATGGACTTTGGCATTGCGCACGTCGAGGAATCCCAGGAGCAGCTCACACACGACGGCAGCATCATCGGCACACCGACGTACATGGCTCCGGAGCAGGCGGATCGATCGTTCGGTGACGTCGGTCCGCACAGTGACCAGTACGCGTTGGGGGTCGTGCTGTACGAACTCTTGTGCGGGGATACGCCCTTCACGGGACCGCCGAACATCGTGATCTACAACTTGGTGAACCAGGAGCCCACGCCGCCGCGAGCGATCAACGCACAGCTGCCGAGGGATTTGGAGACCATCTGCCTGAAGGCCATGGCCAAGAGGCCGACTGATCGTTACGCCGACTGCGGCGCGATGGCCGACGACCTTCGACGATTCCTCGCCGACGAGCCGATTATCGCTCGGCGAATGGGACCGCTGGAGCGGTTGGGACGTTGGTGTCGAAAGAATCCAGTGCTGTCCGCGACCGCCTTGGCCGCTAGCCTATGTTTCCTATTGACGGTCATCTTGCTGCTGGCCTATCTGACCTCGTCGCGTGCACACCTCCAAGAACTTGCGCGGCGTCAGCAAGCCGAATTGCAGCGTGTGCAACTCCAATCCGACCTGTCCATCGCGCAACTCAGACTGAACCACGCAGAATCCCAACTCGAAAACGCGGCCACAATTATTGACGCCGAGGAGGCAAAACGCGAAGTGGTCGAGGCTCAACGGAGGGTCGCCACGGTGCAGGCGAGACTCGCCTCGGTTGACAAACAGAAGGCGGAGGCTTCACAACGTCGACTGGCGGACACAAATGCCTTACTGCAAAGCAAACTCGAAAAGGCACAACGGCTGGCTCATCCGGCCACGCCGCCGATTGAACCAGACCTAATCGTGATTCGGAAAAACTCACCTCTGAACCCGCTCGCAACCGTGCGTTCGCCAGCAACAATTCCTGGCGTGCTTTCCTGGACGATCGAGACGGTAGGTAGCCACTCGGGTATCGTGGACATCGCCTATTCTCCAGACGATAAACAACTCGCAGCGCTCAGTTATGGCGGCGTCATTCGGCTCTGGGACGCCGCAACACGCACATTGACGCGAGTTCTGGTCGGAGGAGAGGGAAATGAACACCAGCTTGACTGGTCGCCCGACGGACGACTGCTGGCCGTGGGCGGGGGGTATAAATGCCACATTTGGGATACCCAAACGGGACGGCTCATAAGAACACTTCCGTGCAAAGACAAAGTCACTGTGGCGAAATGGTCTCCCGATGGCATTCTGCTCGCGTGCGGAAGCCAGATCTGGGATGCGCGAGTCGGCGAGTTCAAGCTCACTCTTCCCACGGATGGAATTGAACGGACTCCGGTGTCCTGGTCACCGGATGCCGCAGCGATTGCCTTCGGAGATTCATCCAAAACCCTACGTATCTTCGATTTCGAAGCGAAACGGGTTACGAAGGAGTACGAGTTACCTGACGGCCAATTGCACGACATCGCTTGGTCGCCGACAGGTGGCATGTTGGCTGCCGCACACGGACGCAAGCTATCTCTCTGGCAACTGAAGCACGATGAGCGGTTCGCAGAATTCACGCACAAGCTCTCCAATTCGCCGTTTGGGTCCATCGCGTGGCACCGAAGCGGTCAACGGCTGTTTGCCGTTGAAGTGGCCCTCGGCGGGCGAATCTGGGATCTGAAGTCGAAGAGAGTCGTATGGTCAAGCGACAACTCGGGGAGTCCCATCGGTACCTGGTCCCACGACGGCAAACAAGTCACGCTGGTTTCGGATGACGACATCCGAACCTGGGATCTGACGAACGGTCGGGATCATCCCTTTCCGTCCAAACAGTGTTCCGTGGCTGTTGTTACACAAGTGGAGATTTCGCCGGACGGTCACCGTTTGGCGAAACAGGTGGGTGCATCGCTGCGAATAGCATCGCTGAAGAGTAGTCCTGAAACGGTCGCCTTCTCGTATGGTGGAGACATATTCGCTTTGCGAGCTTTCGCGTGGTCGCCTGACAGTCTGACCCTTGCCGTCGCGCTGACCGATGGACGACTCCAGCTCTTTGATATGTCGACGAGCCCGTTCAGCAGCAAAGCGGGATGGCAAACGAATCTCAACCCGCTGTGGCATTTGGCTTGGTCGCCGGATGGAAAGGAGCTTGCCGGATCCGGAACAGACTCGACTCTGATCTGGAGCAGCACCAATGGCAAAGTCATCCGCTCGTTGCCCAATGGTGGTCCCGTCGCCTGGTCTCCTGACGGGAAGTGCATCATCTCGCGTGACAAGGTATGGGACACAAGGGAGGGCGCAAAGCTCCACCAGCTCGCCGCGTCACTACCGCCATCTCTCCTGACGTCAGGACACGTGTCATGGTCGCCGGACAGCGGGACAATCGCCATGCTCGTTAGCGACGGAGTCGCTTTGTTTGACCGCACGAGTGGGCACCTTGTGCAAACGTGGAAGCCTGGTAACGGGCCAACCAGACTCGCGTGGAATTCTGGCCAAGACCGCCTGTTTGCATTAGCTTGCAACAACGTAACGTCCCTCCGTCTCGAATCGAGTGTCAGTGAGACGCTTTATACAATGCCTTTACATAATCAGGGATTTAGTGAGCAGTCAGGAGTAGTGGCCAGCTACAACGTTTACATGCACACGTCCACGGCATTATGGGAGCTTGAGACAGGACGCCCACTAGGTCTCTGGTTGTCTCTGCCAGACGATCAGGACTTGTTTGTATCGGCTGATGGCCACTTCAAAGGCAATCCACGCATTGAGAGCCTTATTCGATATGTCGTTCAAACCAAGGAAGGCCAGCAGACCCTGACGTGTTCTCAATTCGAGGCGACTTATGGTTGGCAGAACGATCCTGGGCGTGTGCGACTTGGCGTGCGTGAGTGAGAACTGGCGTGCCGCGTTGTCGTGGCCTACGGTCGCCAAATTAAAGGCGACTTTGACCACGCGGTACTCCTGCCCCTTGTGAACAATGGCGTCGTTGGGCTTCACCGTCAACATGCGTCTTACTTCTTACGCTGGCTGCAACCGTGGGTGAACTGAATGGCCGTCGCCGTCCAGCAGGACGATGAGCAAACTCCCGTTGTCGGGGGGGCCACAGGTTGGGTCCTCGGCCATTGCGCCCGTTTGTTCGTTGGCCAGGCGACTGTCCTTTTTCCCTTTCGACATCCACGCTTGCTCCCTGCTCGCCGCTTGGCGTAACTGGCGTCCCCTGGTATCCCCGTTCTTCGCACTAACCAGGAGACGCCCTCATGGTTCACCATCGCAATCCCGACTGCTCGCCCATCACGCCGGCCCGCCGCCCTTGTAGGAGATCCCCGACTGCTTCCTGGCGGTCGCGGGCGTATGATGGGAGGCCATGTGTGGGTCGCCGACGCTGCACCTGGAATCCCGCCGGACGCGATAGGGGCAGACGAGTGGTCAGTAGCTGCTATCATGGATGTGGTTCTGTTCGTTGCGACATAACGACGTCGAGAACCTTGTTGGTGGAGCAAAATGGCTACTAATCCGTACGCGTCACCAGGCAAACGAGACGCGGACAGCAACATCGATCCGCTGACGGCTGTTCGCGGGCCTGCAACTGCCTTAATCGTTGTCTCGATCATTTGCCTGGTTGTTGTTTCCCTGGCATTGCTCTTCAGCGGCTTCCTGTTGCTCAGCGGAACCGCAAGCCGCATGCAACAGCCGTCTATCGGCATCAGCAAGGAAACGCAGATAGTCATTCGGATGCTCTGGAGCGGCATTATCTTGGCTGCGAACGTCGTCATCCTGATCGGGGCAATCAGGATGCAGCGCCTGCAGAGCTATTCATGGGCGAAAGTCGCCGCAACCCTTGCTGTCATTCCGTGTATCGGTCCGTGTTATCTGTTAGGTATTCCCTTCGGCATCTGGGCGCTTGTCGCGTTGAGCAAACCCGGAGTCAGACAGGCGTTCCGATGATCCAGCCCGCCGGATGGGCGGGCAGATCCCCGCCTGCTTCCGGGCGGTTGCGGGCGTATGATGGGGGCGGAAGTGGGCATTGTGAGCGGCGGGCAGCCATCCTGTGGCCAGCCCCCATAATGAGCTGTCGTCGACGGAGTCTGATTGGGTGATTTGTCGCCGGTCCCCGGCAAAGGAAAGCAAGATGTCGAAAGCACCGTTGGTTGCCGTTGTCACCGGGTTGTGCCTGCTGTTGGCTGCGGTCGGTATCGGTTGGTGGTCCTCCGCTACTTCGCGTGCTGGCGAGGCAGAGCCTCCTTCCCAGCTCTGTGTGGTCTGGTCGAGCGGGGACCCGGGTGTCGCGAAGAACGTCTGCTTCATGTACACGCACAGCGCGAAGAGAGCAGGCTGGTTCAATATCGTTCATCTCGTGGTCTGGGGACCGTCCGCGAAGCTGTTGGCCGAAAGCGAGGAACTTCAGGGCCAAATCAAAAACATGCAGGAAACCGGAGTTGTTGTCGAAGCGTGCGTGGTCTGTGCGAAGAACTACGGCGTCGTGGATGCCTTGCAGAAACTCGACATCGATGTGAAGCCAATGGGCCAGCCGCTCACCGAGAGACTGAAGGGCCCTTGGAAAGTCCTGACGTTTTGAGCGGGGCACTCAGAAATCCGTCACTTCGCTTGCACCGTAGGCAGCCCATCCCGCGTCCATCGCCGCCTGGCGACGGCGGGCGTGGGGGCACGCAAGGGCCGCGGCGCGCAACTACAGCGGTGGCTTTCACCGGAGCGTCGAACGCCGTGCGCGCAACTGGCGTCGGTGTGCCACCCACGCGAGCTACGGGGGAGCGGCAAGCGGGACGGACGCCAGCACAGATAGTCGCCTTTCCCCGACGTCGGCTGCACGCTGAGCGGGGGCAGCACGGCTTCCCAAGTCGGCTCTCTTCGCCAGGCTTGAAGCCAGGCCCGGAAGAAGCGTGGGAGGAACCGAACAGTTTTTGTGACGCGGCACCGAACCAGAGTCATACCCCCGTTCTTGGCGTTGGCGTCAACCCCTTGTTTCACCAAGCTTCCCCGGTTACGCTCGGTCCGGTATGCGGAATCAAACCTCGAGCAAGCAAATCAAATGAGTGGACAACACTCTCAGAGACAAATCGCATGAGTTGGTTAGGCAAACTCTTCGGAAACAAGACCCCAATCGCAGATGGGACCACACCGCCCGCACCGCAAGACCCAGAGAACGACCAGCCTGACGACGGACTATTGTTCGGCCCCGCCGACGCCCTGAACGAGGAAGCTGACAGACTGATGTCAGTGAACAGGCCGGCCGACGCGTTGTCTGCGATGGACGCCGCGATCGCTTGTCTTCACGAATCGCTGGCGGTGTGCCAGGATTCTCCGGATCGCGGAAGATGGTTGGGCGAACTCTATGACAAGCAGGCCTCCATCAAGGTTCAGCTCGGTGATATAGATGGCGCCAACAAGTCGCTCTTGGATAGTTGGGTGACTTATCGCTCACTTGCGGATCGTTTTCCCCAGCAGCCTCACCTTCGCTGTGACAGCGCCATCGCACTCCAAAAGATCGCGCGCGTGTTGATGCTCCAAGGATGCCATGCCAATGCGCTCAAGTTCATTCAGGATGCGTCCACCATTTTCGCCGATTTGGCTCAGCAATATCCAGACGAACCAAACTACCGCCGATTCTTCGGCATGATGACGGAACTACTTTCTCAGTGCATGAATGCACTCGGACATTCTGACATCGCTGCTCAATTACAGCGTCCGACCGAAACCACTTAGTTGGAATTGACGAACGATCCCATCCCTGAGTTCTGTCGTGTCAAACATAATGGTCCGCCATGCCGCATCGTTTGCTGCTGTTCCGGACCGCGCTCGTGGTCGCCCTCGCCTGGCCCGCGTCGGCCGGTGCCGACGTCTTCGATCCGTAGGTCGCCGTCCGCGACACCCAGACGCATAAGGCCGCCGAGAAACTTGCCGACGGCCAGGTGGATTTTCGCTGGAGAAGGCGATGAGTGGCAATTCGGGTGAAATGGGAACGCGAGACGATTTCGGCGGTGCGCGGCGGCCAGCCCAATCGCGGATGAACGAGTTCGCGACGGGGACTGCGCGCCACTTGGTGGCGCTGGTGTTTCTTGTCGGTTTCCCAGCGCTGATGACGGCCATGTCACCTGTGTCCTGTGTCAAATTCCAGCGGCACGACGGCCGGGTTTCGGCCACCGCGAAGACGTGCCTGCTGTTTGTGATCCCCTACCGAACCGTCTCTGTCGATCCCGTAGTGAGTATCAGCGACCGCTTCGTGGCCGGGACGGTCACCCGCGAGGTAAAGAATGGCCGCGTGGAAGAGACGAAGTCGCAAGACGAAGGGTACCTGATGCTTCAAGGCGGCGGCCAAGCAGCCGAAATCCCTGTGACGCCATTCAATCTGCAGTCCGTGGTCGCGCGCTCCAAGGCGTTCCTGAACGACCCGCAGAGCGAAAAACTGAGCATGTTCGTGGTCGCCAACTGGAAGTTCAGCATCCTGGTAGGCGGGCTGTTAAGTCTGCTGACGGTGTTGTATCTCGGCATCATCGTGTTCATCATTGTGAGGAAGATGGTCCACATGTACCAGTCGGCGCTGGGGGTGCCGCCCGAAGAACGATGGCTGGTGAACTTGGAGGCGATGATCCTGGCGGCCTCTGTGAAGGCGTTACCGCGTAAGGTCCGTCAACCAAAGCGCAAGCGAGCGAATTCCTGACCGGGCGGAGCCTTGCCTCGCTCGCGCTTCGGGCATCGTCCGGCTACTCGAAGGCACGGGCATCAAGATCATCGCCGAGGCGACTACGGGCCGGGAAACGATTGTCAAGACCGCCGAACGCTGCCCGGACAGTGGCTGCGGTTGCCAACATCCCACCTTGGAGACTCTCGACATGTCAACTCACCTGCTGGCCGTGGTAACCACTCTTCTCTTGAGTCCTCCCACGTTGGCACAGCCGCCTTCCGACGACGAACTCTACCAACGCCTAATGAATGGTCCCGATACGGTGAAGGCACTTGAAGCCGCCTTGGGACAGGCCGACAAGATCTCGACGCTCACTCTTTACCTCGCAGCCAAGACGGCGCTCCAAGAAGATCGCCTGGAGGACAGTGCCTTCTTGTTTTACGCAGCGCAATTGCGCGCCCGTTTCGACCGCGAGTGCTTTCCGCCGCAAGCCAGAGGAAGTGCAGACCCGCTGGTCGCCTATGAACCAGTGAGTCAGGCCCTTGGCGGGGCCATCAACCCGCAAGTGATGGCCAAACCGAAGATCTTTGCCAGGGCCCTAGCACGTTTGGAAAAGTGGACGCCCAAGGCGCCAAGAGAATACTCGCCAGGCTATGAATTCACCGAGCGAAAAACCGAACCGGAAGCGCAGAAGCTGGCGCAGCAACATCGCACCGAATTCATAAGTCGGATGACGGGTCTCTCGTCGCTGCTGAACGACGAGGAGTACTTCGCGGCTTTTCGGGTCATTCAGGCGCAGAATTTGGGCGATTCCGACAAGCGGCCGACGCGCGAAGCCGTTGACCAGGCCACGGACATTATGAAACGCCTCGAAAAGGAAAAGGGCCTCAAGGGCGTCTTCAGCAAGTGACCATCCCGCCTGACCAGCTATGTGCCACAACATTCTGTACTTCTCTGCGCGAGTTACCGAGACATCTATGAGGAACTGGGGGCTTCCTCCGAAGTAAGCGTTCACGGGTCGGTGGGGGATTGGCACATTTTTCGGCGGTGATGGTTTGCTGTCAGTACCCGACGTTATCCGAAAACATGTGCCGATCCCCGTCTCTTCACCGGGCCGTGAACGCTTACCCTCCGAAAGATCACCCCGGGACGGAATTCGAGCCGACGTTTCATCCGATTACCTCGGGCAGCGAGGTTGGCAGCGGTGGGATGGTTACGATTGCCGCAACCGTTCACGCCCCAGGACGCTGGCAATGGCTGCATCCGCTCCGGATCAGGGAAGAATTGACCTGGATATGAACGCTGTTTTTGGCGACGACATGGAACATGTCGTCCACGGAAGCAAGACGCCTGGCAATTCCGCCGGAACTGGAAGCCGAGACACTGGCCATGGAACCCGACTCGGGGGGAGTCCTGTTGGCCGAACTCACGCCGAAGGGAAAGGACGCATTCGCATTCAAAATGGTGGGTGCGGGCGACTCCGACCCGGCGATTGATTTTGCCAGGTGATTATCCGGTCGGCACTTCCAGAAGACCGGCCGCGACGTGCGCCGCACTGTCGCGGCGGCGTGTTCACCGTCACCCAACCGCCGTCGCGACATCTATTGTGCCGTAGCGTCCCGACTCAAATCGTGACTTCGCTATCCATCGCCGGTAACTCGGCCTTGATTCCGTACCGTTCGCGCACGAGGCGTGCGAGCGCCCTGCGAGCCTTTGTCTCGCCATGAGCCAAGAACAAACGAATGCGTCTTGAGGCCATCGGCCCGATCCATCGCAGTAGGTCAGTCTGGCCGGCGTGAGCGCTAAACCCTCCTAGCCGGGATTATTCATCGTAGGGTGGGACTAGGTCGCGCAAGTGATTGGTGGGCCGTCGCAAGCCGACTAACTCCGAGGTAAACCGGACCACTGCCTCCAACTCCGGCTGAGCGACCGACGGCCCACGGCCACTTCGGCTTGCTCGTCCCACCCTACCATCCCATGAATAATCCGGGCTAGCGTGCGCACCTCGGCTTTGACCGCAATACGTTCGCCGAGGATTCTGACAAACGGCTGGTGTTCGACAAGCTTGCGTCCCAGCGAGCCCGGCGCCTGATACCCCACAATGGCCACTATGGTCTCAGGTCGCCACAGGTTGTTTTTCAGGTGGTGAAGGATTCGGCCGGCGTTACACATCCCCGCACCGGCCAGGATCAGACATGGGCCACGAACGTCGTTCAGCTTGCGCGACTCTTCCGCAGTAATCGTGCCCTTTGCCGTCGCCAGGTCTTCTCGCAGCGCTCGGACCTTACGCAACTCCTGAAATTCCTCGTCACCGAGTTCCGGGTGCGCCGCGTAGATCCTGGTGGCTTTGACGGCCATCGGGCTGTCGACGAATACGGGAAATGTTGGCACCACTTTTTCTCGGAACAGCACTGCCAGATGGTAAAGAAGTTGCTGTGTGCGTCCCACGGCGAAGCTCGGTACAAGCAGCTTGCCCTTGTTCGCGACCAAGCGTTTGACCAGTGCGGTGAACTCCTCGATGGTATCGTCGAGGGGCCGATGATCATGATCACCGTACGTTGATTCCATATCAATGAGTTGAATCTTCGCCGCGTCCCGGAGAATCAACTCCGCAATCTCTAGAGTGGCCTGCGTCGCGTAAATTGGACCAGAGAATCCACGTTTCACGAGCAGCGGCAGTCGTCCGCAGTGATCCAAGTGGGCATGGGTCAGGAGAACTGCGTTCAGCTTCTTGGCATTCAGGGCAGCCGGAACACGATTTCGCGATTCCGCCATCCGGGCCCCTTGGAACATGCCGAAATCAATCAGAACGTTAGCATCATCGGTTTGAAGTTGGTACGCCGAACCGGTCACTTCGTCGCCCGCGGCACGGTGAAAATGGACTTGCATGATCGCTACCTTGATCGCGATGCGTGATTTCGCTTTGAAGCCGTTGAAAGAAGGACGCTTCTTCTGTTGACATCTGACGCGGAGAGCTGCTGACTGTCACGACATTCTGGAGTTTTCTGCGCGAGTTCTCGCCACTGTGGGCACACGGCAGTTGGCCACGTCGCATTCTGGCGGATCGACACAGTGATGTTGGCGGACCGTTGTTGATTTCGGGACTCCGGCCGTGGTTCGCGTGCTATTCCCAACCAGAATGAGCAGCGGCGGGTACTCGCTTCCCTCTGTGGGGCTTGCTACAGCGTCTCCGCGCGGGGTTGGTCGGCCCGATCGCCCAGATTGCCGTAGCGGTGATAGTCGACGCTGAGGCTCTGTTCCTGCAGGTACCAGAGCAGTTCCACACGTCCCTCCTCCAGCACGGGCCGGCTGACAATGCAGACGCCCGCTTCGTGGGCCGCTTCGAGCACCGCCGAGGGCACACGATCGGGACCCGCGTAGCGCAGGCGGTCGGTTTGGTGCTCGCGCAAGGCGCGCGCCAGCTGCTCGTCGGTTTCCTCCAAGAACTCGATGGCTCCCGCCCACGATTCCGTCAGTTCCTCGAGCAACTCGACGGCGGGAACGCGATCCTCCGCGTGTGTGCTCACCGACACCCGGCAGCCCGCTCGGTGCACGGCGCAGACCCGGGCAAAGATCTCGAAAGGCGTGTCGCGCCGATCGACGCGGATCCTCACCTCGCGCAGCGGCAGGTAACGGCGGATGTTGTCTTGGCCGATCAGGCGGAAGTGATCGTGTGCGCGGCTGAATTCCGTCTGATAGGCTTCCTCGTAACTCTGCACGGCCGCCAGGATCTGGTTGCATTGCTGCTGGCTGTCGTCGCCCAGGGCCGAGATGCGAGCGGGCAGTTGTCCGCAGAGACTCGCTAGGTTGGGGCTGGAGATGCTGCCGGATGTCCGGGGTTGGGCCGCATCGGTGAACTCCAGGCATTGGGCGACGTAGTTAGGCCCGCCGGCCTTCAGACCTGGCCCGAAGACCGACTTGCCGAAGCCGCCGAACGGCTGCCGCAGCACGATCGCTCCGGTGGTCACACGATTGATGTACAGGTTGCCCGCACGGATGTGTGTTTTCCAGAGGTCCCACTCGCGCTGGTCGAGGCTCTCCAGGCCGGAAGTCAGGCCATAGCCTGTCTGATTCACCAGCCCGATGGCTTCGCTGAGTTTTTGGAACCGCATCACGCCCAGCACGGGCCCGAAGAACTCGGTCCGATGCGTGTAGCTGCCCGGCTGGACGCCGTATTTGACGCCGGGCGACCAGAGGTTGGGATTGCCGTGCAAGCCGCGCGGCATGACCGCCCACTCCTCGCCGGGTTCGAGGACTTTCAGCGCGCTTTCGAGGTCGCCGGCGGGGGGCCGGATCAGCGGGCCCAGGCGGCTTTCGAGATCCCAAGCCGAACCGACCGGGAGGCTGTTCACGGCATCGCACAAGGTAGCGCGGAAATTCGGGTCGTCGTAGATTTCGGCTTCCAGCAGCAGGAGCGACGTCGCGGAACATTTTTGGCCGCTGTGGCTGAAGGCCGAGTGCAGGATGTGCTTCAGGGCCTGATCGCGATCCGCCAGGGCCGTCACGATCGTCGCGTTCTTGCCCCCCGTCTCCGCGAACAGCTGGAGGCGGGGGTTGTCGCGGAGCATGACCTGGGCCGTGGCCGTGCCGCCGGTCAAGATCACGGCTTTGACGCGGGGATCGTTGACCAGTCTGCGGCCCGCCCGGCTGCCGGAACAGGGGACGAACTGCAGGACTTCCTGGGGAACGCCGGCGCGCCAGAAACATTTGCATAGTTCCCAGGCGACCAGCACGGTGTCCGAGGCGGGCTTGAGCAGCACGGTGTTGCCGGCGGCCATCGCCGCGGCGACGCCGCCGCAGGGGATGGCGATCGGGAAGTTCCACGGCGACACGACGGCGACGACGCCCAAGGCGTGTGTGCGGAGCCTGGGTTGCTCTTGCCACCACCGCGCGGTGTCCCGGTAGAACTCCACGAAGTCCACCGCCTCCGAGACCTCGGGATCGGATTCGGCCAGCGTCTTGCCGCCGTCGGCCAGCGCCGCGCCCATGAGGTCCCCACGCGAGCGGCGCAGCTCCTGGGCAACTCCGCCCAGCAGCGCCCAGCGTTCGGGGACCGGCAGCGATCGCCAGCCCGTCGGATCGTCCGCGGCGCAGGCAACCGCGCGGTCGATGTCCTCGTCGGTGGCCTGGCAGTAGCGGGCGACAACGACACCGGGTCGTGATGGGTCCAGGGAGTCTTGGAGCGGGCGGCCGTCGTACAACTCCTGGCCGGCGATCACCAGCGGAATGCGCGCCGCTTGTGTCTCACAGCGCGGCTTCCAGCGGGCAGTGATTTGCTGGGCCCACGTGCCGTTGTGCGGCAGCGAGAAATCCGAGTCGGGTTCGTTGACCAGGTGCGTCCAACCGCGGGCGATTGCGGGCGACGTCTCGGGCGGCGGCAGTTGACGGTTCTGCGTCCGCCGCGGCGCGTCGCTGGCCGCGGCGATGGCGTGAAAAGCCTCGACGAAGCCCTGCTCCAACTGCTGCCAAACCGGGCAACCGACCTGGATGTTGAAGGCGTGCCGCAGGAAATTCTCCGGCCCGGTGTTCTCGTCCAGGCGGCGGATCAGATAGCCGATGGCATTGATGAAGTGTTCTTTCTTGCAGGCCGGCGCATAGAGCAGCACGTTGCGGCACTGCTCGAACAAAGCCCGCCGCTGGTGGTTGGCCATGCCTTCCAGCATCTCGAACTGCACCCGATCGCCAGCGTTCCGCTCCGCGGCCAGCACCAGGCCGTACGCCAGATCGAAGAGGTTGTGGGACGCCACGCCCACATCCATCGCCGCCAGATTCTCGGGCTGCATTGCGGCGTGTAGCATCCGCTTGAAGTTGGCGTCCGTTTCGAGTTTCGTCCGGTAGGGTGCCTGCGGCCAGCCCCGCAGCGACGCCTCGCAGCGCTCCATCTCCATGTTGGCACCCTTCACGAGCCGGACGGTGACGCGGGCTCCGCCCTTCGCCACCCGCTGCCGAGCCCACTCCTGGATCGCGCCGAGCGTGCGAAACGAATCGGGGATGTAGGACTGCAGCGCGATCCCGGCACGCGCCGAATCCATTCCCGGACGGTCGAGCGTCTGCATGAATGCGGCTGCCGTCAATTCCAGGTCGCGGTACTCCTCCATGTCCAGATAGACGAACTTGGGCACCGTCGTACCGTCGAGACGCGTGAAGGCCGCCCCGGCCGCTGCGCGGCAGAGTCGCTCCAGCCGATCACACAGTGTCGTTACCGTGTGCTCGCGGGCCAGCGGCGAGATTTGCGAATAGAGGGTCGAGATTTTGATCGACACGACTTCGATCTCGGGCCACTGCAAGGCCAGCAAATACTGCTGCAAACGGTGCTCGGCCTCCTCCTCGCCGAGAATGGCCTCGCCCAGGAAATTCACATTCATCCGCACGCCTTCCCGAAACCGCTCCCGGAGATGATGGGTCAGCAAATCGCGCTCGCCGGGCAGAATGACGTTCGCTGTCTCTTTGTGCATCTGCTCTTTCACCAAAGGGAGAGCCACGCCGGGCATGTAGCCGCCAAAGGTCTGAAAGCCCTTCATCAGCGTGCGCTCCCACGGGCCGAAGAAGCGGGGCACGCCCTGCACGTCGAGAATGTGAATCAAATGCCACACCGCCCGCTGCGGATCGCTCGACCGAAACGCTTGATCCGTCATCTGGGCGAGCGTCACCTTGTCGGAAGGATGGTGCAGCATGCGGTCGAGTTCGGCCTGTTGACGCCGTTCGGCGGGCGTCTGGAGCCGCGCGGCTCGCTCCTGGAGTCGGCGGGCGAGGAACAACGCTCTCTGGACCGCCGGCGGGTGGGGCAGGGATGGGTCCGGATGGAAGTCTGCCAGCTGTGACGCCAAGTCCTGGATTTGATTCATATCGCGTTCCAATCGGGCAGGGGGCGCTGCGGTGGAAACCGACGAGTGGTCCGAATCACAATACCCGACCCGGAACGCTCCGACAAACCACCGGGCCATGAGGCGACCAACTGCGGAGCGTTTTACGTTTGCACGGTCGGGCGGCCTGTCGGAGTCGCGTCTTCAGGCGGCGCACTCGGATCACAGGTAGGTGGCGACGGTTTTCGAGGCAGTCGAGTTCCACGACCATCGCGTCGCGAGAGTTGCCTTTAACCACAATTTGCGGCTTCGCGCATGGCGAACCGCACGGCCATTTTCTGCGCGGCTCGATGCGCGGCTGTTCGTTGGCGGCAGGACGGAAGAAGTGTACTTCATTTGGCGTCTTCCCGCCCAACGTCGCGTGAGGGCGGTGCTCGTTGTACCAATCGACGATGAGCCCGACCTTGCGATCAAAGTCGGTCTGATCTTCGGGGATCGTGATCCGTCGCAGAATCTCCTTCAGCGTTCGATGGAGTCGCTCCACGACGGCGATGCTTCCGCGGTTGCCGACAGCCCCGAATCGCGGCCGGATGTTTCTTGCTGTGCACCAATCGTTCTCGAAGTGTGTGCATTTGAACTCGGAGCCGTGATCGACAATCAGGTGTTTGGGACGCACCTGCTGGGCGGACATGACGCGATCCAACGCGGCCGTAACCTCTTCCGATGTGGGGCGGCACTTGAACACAGCATACACCACTGAACGCCGAGAGAAATGATCGATTACTGCCACCTCCATCGGCCGTAATCAGCAACTTTCGTCCTCGCGGGAAACGCACAGCTCCCATCTCGTTCCACCACCGACGGATGCTTGCTACCGCGAACTCTGCAGTATCGCTGGTGATTCCTACGCTGACCCAGCCTTGATTGCTGGCCAAATCATAGACCCCATACGGGATTGCTTTGCCCAGCTTCTTGTCCAGGAAGTCGTGGACACGCACTTCCTCAGGCTGGCCTTTGGGCAGCCATTCCGCTCCCGCATTGCGAAAATCCCCGACCAGTTCCTTCCTTTTTTCGTGTCAACCGAAACCACCGGCTGCCGTTGTCTCAGGAAACCGGTGACCTCTTTGTTGATATGTTCAAACTGTGCATTTCGGTCGGGATGTTGGTTTCCCTCGCGCGTCTTTCGATTCGCTTGAAGGCTATACCCAGCCTGCTTCAGCAATGCTGCAACAGTGCGATCCGTAACGTGATGCTCTTGTCGTCCCAACTCCTCGGCCAGTTTCGCTGTGCTCTTACACGTCCAACGCAACGGCGACTCAGGATCACCGTGTGTGAATGTCACAAATAGTGTAGCCTACCACGTCGTTGTACGAGTGGCCGAGTGTGGCGAAGGAGATGGAAACCCGTCGGGATTGTTCACAGGCTGGCCTGGCCTCTGATGTGGCAATGTCCCCGCCTGCTTCCGGGCGGTTGCGGGCGTATGATGGGGGGTGGCCCAGCGGTGTGGGCAGGCGCCGACTAGCAAGCCCATTCCACGTGCATCGCCGCCTGGCGACGGCGGGCGTGTGGGCGGTGTGAAGTCTGGTTTGGATTCGACGACAAGATGCTCAGCAAACTTCTGTCGGCCATCATCGCGATAGCCTATGTCGGCATAGCCTTCTTCGCAGGCGGAAGTGAGGCCGCGGTGAAATGCGGGATTTTCTTGACACTCCCGCTTGCGTGCATTTGGTTCAGTGAAGAGATGGGGTCATATACAGGCGTCATGCGAGGCCAACAGATGACCTCGACAAGTCCAGGCTGCGTGGTCGCCTTCATGGGATGGCTGCTTCTACTCCTGCCCATCATCATGGGAGTAATCCAAGCTTCCAGTGGAAGCAAATGAGAAAGTAATCCCAACCTATCCGCCTCACACACCGTGGAACGGCGGGCGTGTGGGCGGCAACAACGCCATCGCGTGGAAGGACAAGCAATGGACTTGTTGATCGCAATAGCTTTGATCGTGTTCACAGCTTGGCTCCTGCAATTTGCTTTCCGACTACTTCGCCGGCGGTCAGCGGCTGTTCGATGGTGGGTGGCATTCGCCTTACTGGTCGTGTTCGGGATGGGAATGGGGATCTGGAAAGGCATCTACTGCGAGTATCGTCTTTCACGTCACGTACGCATCGTGGGTTTTCCGCTTCCGGTCGCCGTCTTTGTGTGGGAAGGCGACCGCTGGACAGACTTCGTGTCGCCCGAGTTTGTTGCGTATACGAAGGTGGCTGCCAACGTATGTACGCCGGTGTCTGCTTGCACAATCCCACTCCTGGCAATCTTTGCGATCGTTCATCGGCAGACAATTGACGGGCGCCACCGACAGGAGGCTAGAGTGATCCATTGAACAGGTGTGTCGCGGTTTCCCGAAACAGGGATTATCGCCATGATTCCGTCATCTAGGACACCTGAGGGCGAGCCAAACTGCTGTCCACTCTGCGGGCACGAAGTACGTGTTGACGTGTCATACCCGGCAGGCGATGCTCCGTGTCCGCATTGTGGTCACCTACTGTGGTTTTGGGCGTCCCCTGAACGAAACTTCGCGCCGCAAACGGCTATCGACCGAACGCTCCGCGATGTCGACAAGCGTGAGCCCCCGACTCTGGTCGCCATCCAGTTCGTTGGGCTGGTTGCTGCGATCACGGCAACGGTGCTCCTCAGCGCTTGGGGAGTGGTCAGGATGGTGGCACTTGTCGTCCGAATTGTGGCATCATGAATCTGGCAGTCACCCAAACGCTGGCCCCAGGTGAATCCCCAACAGCTTCCGTCCGGTTGCGGGCGTATGATGGGGGCGGCCAAGCGGTGTGGGCTGGGGCCGACAGGCGGGCCGTCCCACGTCCATCGCCGCCTGGCGACGGCGGGGCGGGAGTGGTTGGGGCCGTTTGCAGGCGGGGACAACCAGCGAGAGTGGCGGACGATTTGGGGTACAATGACGATAGCGGGGGCACAATACCGGCGACAGTTCATGAGGCCACGAATCCGCTCTTCAATCGCAA
>Ga0233425_10002954_pt1 | contig 32102 bp, 31 predicted proteins | sample Watercolumn_Towu_2_FD_181712 | JGI IMG/M metagenome (GOLD analysis project Ga0233425, IMG submission 181712) | Freshwater microbial communities from Lake Towuti, South Sulawesi, Indonesia - Watercolumn_Towuti2014_140_MG | ecosystem: Environmental > Aquatic > Freshwater > Lake | place... | reverse complement strand
TACTACAAGAACAATGGCCTGGATGATGAAAAGTTATGGTATTGATTTTGTTAATTTGCCCGAGAGTGATTTTGATCATCCTCTTGGTGAAACAACAGGTGCAGCAGTGCTTTTTGGAACCACTGGCGGTGTGATGGAAGCTGCATTAAGAACAGCTGCGGAAAATATTTTACAGAAGCCTTTAGATAATTTAGAGTTTAAAGAAGTTAGAGCTGTTGAAGGATTAGTAGAAAAAGTATTAACTATTGGCGATATAAAACTTAGTATTGGTGTTGCTAATGGTTTGCAAAATGCCAAAAAATTACTCAGCAAAGTGATTAACAAAGAAAAAGAATTTCATGTTATTGAGTTAATGGCATGTCCTGGTGGTTGTATTGGAGGAGGAGGACAACCATATCCTCCGCTAGGTTATAAAATTTTGGATCCTGCTCTTTTAGCTAAAAGAGCAGAAGCTATTTATGCTATTGATAAACAAAAAAGTATAAGAGTATCAAAAGATTGTCCTGCCATAAAAAGAATCTATGAAGAGTTTTTGAAAGAACCAGGCAGTGATATAGCCCATAAATTTTTACATACAAGTTATTCACCAAAATTACCAAGAGGTATACGATGAGCAGTGATTTAGAAAAACAAATCGAGACACAAAGTCGCAATGAGCTTCCTGATAATGTGAACATTTTTATCGATAAATGTTTGAAAAGGCCACATCCCCATAGTTATTTAATCGACGTTTTACATATGCTGCAGGATCATTTTGGTTATTTAGATTCTAAAAAATTAGAGGCAGTAGCTCAATTGTTAAAAATTCCAGCGGCAAAAGTTTCAGGTGTCGCTTCTTTTTATCATTTTTTTCGTTTAAAACCTCGTGGAAAATATGTAATCAGTATGTGCATGGGTACAGCATGTCACGTCAAGGGAGCAGATAAAGTGATGCAAAAAATTGAAGAGGAATTAGGCATTAAGGTAGGGGAGACGACAAAAGATGGGCTTTTTACCTTAGAAGAGGCAAGATGTTTGGGCATGTGTGCTTTAGCTCCGGTTTTAAAAATTGAAGAGGATGTACATGCACAAGTTACTCCGGATAAAGTACCTGCGATACTGGAATATTACATCAATAAATCCCGAGAGATCTCGTCGTAAACATTTTATTTTCAGTAAGTTGTGCGATTGCTGTAGTGTGCTGACAGTTAGTTAGTTGTATATATAAATTTTATTTATGGTATTTACACGATTTTAACACAAAATTGTTATAATAATATTAATATAACAATATTTGTATTATGTCAATTGATAGTAAAAGTCGTGTTAGAGAACAAGAGTCACTACCCTCAAAAGTAGATGTTAGTTATTCCGCAGTATATCGAAAAGTTACAAAGATCATGCTCGAAGGAGCAGATATAATGAGTCAACAAGTATCAACGTTGGCAAAAAGAGAGAATTCTGGTATCACGCTCCACGTACAACTTGCGGCATGTGATAAAATGTTTCGAGAACTAAAAGTTATACGAACGATAGTTAGACAGGATTTTAAAGATTATCTAGATCATCTGAAACAACCTAACAAAACTTATCAAGATTTTTTAACATTACAAGAAAAAGAAAAGACTTTCGATATGGTCTCTGATTGTATATCAAGAGTGTTAGAAATGGAGGATCATTTAATTAAATTACAAAACCCAGTAAATGTTAATGAATTATTGGATGAATTTAAATTAGAAAGAAAGGAAATAGCGGAAAAATTTCAAAAATTAGAAAAAATTTCAAACAAAACGCGTCAAACATACTTGGAAATGCAAGATTGTTATGGGTCAATGATTGTGGTAGATAAATTAATAGATGAGCTTCAGGGAAAAATAACAAGTGGAGAGGTGCAAAGTGATAGTACAGCTTATGAGTATTCTTCTGAACTAGACTTTGGTAAGATAATAGTGAAAGCAGAAGAAGATTTTCGCAGAAAATACCACTTTGCTGAAAGAGAGCCATTTATACAAAATATTTCACCAAGCCTTCGTTCAAATCATTTTACCGTAAGAGATTATTTCGAAGCAGATGATTTGACTGATCCATGTCTTTTGCATGTGAGAAATAAACACACAACAAGTCGCAATAATTTCCGTAGATTCTCTAGTAAAATTGATGCTGCTGAAGGAAAAACAGAGGCACATATATATCAAGCTTTACATAAATGTTATTTTACTGCGGAAGATGTTGACGATAGACAAAAAATCGAAAAATTATCGGTCTCAAAAAGACAAGAAAAGGAAATTACTAGTTTAAAGGAAATGGTTGATGATCTAAAGCGAATGAATGAAGAAGTTGCTAATTTTATAAAAACGCACGATCAGCAATTTAAAAAGGAAAAAGAAGAGTTTGAAAGTAGTATGCTCGCAGCACAAAAGGATGCTACGGTGAGCGAGTCTTTGTCGTTTCAAGATTCTTTGTTAGAAGAGTAGTTCCAATATGGTTTTTCTGAGCTTTGACAGCATCAAAAATATTGATGGCCTGAGCAATCATTGCTCCAGCATTAGATGCATCAGCAGGAAGTAAAACGGTGGTTCCCTTTTGGGCAAGTTCTTTAAAAGCTTCAATATATTGCTCGGCAACACGTAAAGATGTCGCTTGATCGCCCCCTTTTTTTTGCATGGCTATAGCAACAGTTTCAAGACTTTGTGCTGTTGCTTCAGCGATAATTCTAATTGCTTCCGCTTTGCCCTTTGATCTATTTATTTTATCTGCAAGTGCTGCTTCAGATTCCAAAATTACTTTTAATTTATTGGATTCAGCAAGATTTATTTGTGCTTGTTTTTTTCCCTCTGATTCATTAATTTCTGCTTGTTTTAATCCTTCAGATTCTAAGATTTTTGCTCTTTTTTGTCTTTCAGCGGTCATTTGTAATTCCATAGCTTTTTTTATGTCAGCCGGCATAATGATGTCTTTTATTTCATAGCGTAAACAAGCAATTCCCCAAGCAGTAGAAGCATCGTTCATTGCATGTACGATGTGGGCATTTAAAGACAATCTATCTTCAAAACATTTGTCTAAAGGTAACTTGCCTATTTCTGAGCGCATCGTGGTTTGAGCGAGCTGTGTTAGAGCATACTGAGGATTTTTAGCGCCGTAGGATGCTTTTATAGGATCAACAATTTTTATGTAAAGGATACCATCGATAAGCACACTCACGTTATCCTGAGTAATAGCAGTTTGTTGATGTACTTCGATAGCTTCTTCTTTTAATGAATGTTTATACGCAATTTTATCAGTAAGCGGCGAAATGAAATTTAATCCGGCTTGTAGTTTGCGATAATATTTTCCCAAACGCTCTATGATCCAAACCTCTTGCTCGGGAACAATTTTGATACTATATGCCATGATGGTAAAGAATGAAACTACCAGAAAAAAACAACCAATAGTCAACAAAGGCATGCTAGCATTATGACAAAAAAATAAAATGATGTAAATTAAAAGTATGATTTTTGTTGTCCAAAAACATTATGCCAAAAATTTGCATTATGATTTCCGTTTGGAAATTGATGGAATATTAAAATCTTGGGCAGTACCGAAAGAGCCATCTTTGATCGTTGGCGAAAAAAGGCTAGCCATTTTAACAGAAGATCATCCTTTATCTTATGCAAATTTTGAAGGTGTCATACCTAAAGGACAATATGGTGCTGGAAAAGTAGAGATCTGGGACAAGGGTGATTTTGAAAATGGAAAAATAGAACCACTACATCTGTGTTTTAAAAAAGGTGAAATTTGTATTATACTCTACGGCAATAGATTGCGTGGGAGTTATACGCTTTTAAGACTTAAAGATAAGCATTGGTTGCTATTTAAGCAAAGAGAGTATGGATAAAATAAGCAAGTTATTAATGTTTTGCGGATTAGTTATATTTTTTTTAGGACTATTAATTATGCTCTATAGCAAGACCGGAATAGGAAAATTACCTGGAGATATTGTTATAAAAAAAGGAAAAATGGCTTTTTATTTTCCCGTGATCACTTGTATAATCATTAGTGTTATTTTTACTTTGGGAGTACAAATTTTTAGGTGGATATGGAAAAAATGAAGTTAAAAGCTATTTTTTTTGATTTAGATGGGGTGTTAGTAATAAGTGAAGAATGTCATCTTTTAGCATGGATAGAAGTTTTAAAAAAACTAGGATTGCCACCAGATTATTTCGGATTATCTGATATTTTTGGTATAGGAGATGATAAAGTAGCTATTAAATTAAAAGAAGGATTCTCTCTTAAGGAAGATATAAAAGAAATATGCACTATGAAACAGGATTTGTTTTTGGAAAAATGTCTTGTTAAACTTACTAAACCTGAAGGAAGAGATATTTTCTTAAACAAAGTGTATGGTAAATTCATTTTAGCAGTAGTCTCTTCCGCTTGCAAAAGGGAAGTACATGCTATGTTAAACCATGAAAACATTTTAAAATATTTTGATTTTATCATTACAAGAGAGGATGTTGTTAAATCTAAGCCTGATAGTGAACCATATATTACTGCTTTAAAAAGAGCAAATGTCTCTCTTAATGAAGCTATAGCAATTGAGGATTCGTTTGCAGGAATTGAAGCAGTTAAAGCCGCGGGTATTAAGCTCATTGGAATGGCAACAACTATCAATACTTACAAAGATGTTTTATTCGTTAAAAATTACTTAGAATTAATGGAAAAGATGCATGAGTGTTTTTCCATATAATGATTTGTCAGTATTCTGCCAAGGTATTCGCAATGATGGGTGCGGTGCTTATTTAAAAGTACCATTTAGTTGCCTTTTTAAGTTTGATTGTACTCATGTGGGTTTTGAATGTCCTTTATGTGAAAAAATAACGGCTGTAAATTGTTCCGATGAAGGTGTATCTCATGATGCAGCTCTCTTGTCTAGTAAAATAACAGTGCTATCAAAAGGTATGTTATCTTGTGTAAGCATAAGATGCGATGGTCGTGGTTACACTCAGGAAGGTTGTGGCATTGGATTTGTCGCTTATAAAAAAGATGGGTTTTATGCTACAAGTACCTTGGCTCCAGTATCATTAGTTATAGAATGTCCTTTTTGTGGGCAATGGAACGTTTTAAATGAAGAATCTTTTTTACCAGATTTAAATGCTTTAAAAATTTAACAAAAAACTTGCCCAGGATAGGACTCGAACCTACATACCTTGCGGCACCAGATCCTAAGTCTGGCGTGTCTGCCAATTCCACCACCTGGGCATTGGACAAGATTATAACTTAGAGCAGAAAAAAGTGCTATTAAATATGCAGCAAGATATTTCTCTTGCTGCATATATCATTATAAGTTATGTGGTCCGAAAGCCAATGGTAAGAGGTCTTGAAGTAGCATTTGATGCTTAATTTCTCCATCAATATCAACCATGTAGATCATCATATCAGGGTTGGCTTCGTTTAACATTTGTCGACAGACTCCGCAAGGAGATCCTCCGGATCTTAAAACTATCGCACATGCAGTGAATCTTATTTCACCACTAATAGCAGATTCTGCTTCATTTAATTCAGAAATTGCCTTTAATAATGCTGTTCTTTCTGCGCATACAGTTGGACTATAAGCTGCGTTTTCTACATTGCAGCCTGTGAAGATTTGTCCATCACTAGTTAAAAGAGCTGCTCCCACCGCATAGTGAGAATATGGTGAATATGTATGCGTTCTTGCTATTTGTGCTTGCATTATAAGAGTACTGATTGTACTTGAATTTAACTCTGTTGTAGCGATGCGTCTAATAACACCTTCTCTATTTACTGGAGCCCACTGACGTATTAAATGAGTTTCTCCTGGTGTATAAGAGGATCTGTCAATTTGACGAGCTACTCTTTTGTTTTCAAGATAAGTGCAATCATCATCAAAAACATGCTTATTGGTAACTAATGTGCGATAATTTGTTTTCCATGTGTCCCATGATAGAACAATTGGTCCTTCTACTGTTGACGCCATAAAACCTCCTTTGGTTTGAAAAAGGCAGTATTATTTTTTATTTTTGTAAGTATTGATGTCAAGAAATGGTTTTTAAAATTTTTATCTTTTATTTAATCGTTTTTTGCTAAGCTCATTTTGGGATTAAACTATTTTTGGAGAGGAACATGAAAAAAGCATATACTTTTGATGATGTGGCACTCGTACCACAATTTAACAATATACCATCAAGAACAGAGCCAGCATTAGATACCTGGCTGACTAAAGATTTAAAAATTGACATGCCTATTGTTGCGTCCAATATGGATACGGTAATATGTGAACCGTTGGCTTATGTGCTTTTAAAAAATGGTTCTATGCCAATATATCATCGATTTTCTACATTCGAACAAACAAAAGCTTGGATAAAGCAATTTGAAAATAAAACATTTATTTCCTCTGGCATTATTAAATTGGAAGAAACATTTATTTTATTGGAGCTAGGAGCTCTTGGAGTATGTATAGATGTTGCTCATGGTCATTCTAATAGAATGTTTAATTGTATTTCCGAGATAAAGAAAAAGTTTCCAACGAAACAAGTAATTGCAGGTAATGTTTGCACTGCTATGGCATATCATGATTTGGTAAATGCCGGTGCAGATGCGGTGAAGGTAGGCATTGGGCCAGGAGCTTGTTGCACAACTAGGGTAATAACGGGATTTGGAGTACCTCAGTTTACGGCTATTCGAGAGTGTGCGAAAGTAGCAGACAAACTAAGAGTACCATTAATTGCAGATGGAGGAATTAGAACAAGTCGTGATGTTGTATTAGCGCTAGCTGCTGGTGCTAGTTCAGTAATGCTTGGAAAACTTTTTGCTTTAACCGAAGAAAGTGCTGCTCCAAAAAGAGAATCGCAAAAATATCCAGGTTGTATGGAAGCTAAATATAGAGGACAAGCAAGTGAAGATTTCCAACATAGTTTTTACGGCGGTTTAAAAGAGAAAACTGTTGCTGAAGGTGTTGATTTTTGGGCTCCTGTCAGTGGTCCTGCAGAAAAATTGATTAATAACATGTTGGGAGGATTAAGAAGCGGTATGACCTACGGAGGAGCACGTAGCATAAAAGAATTACAAAGGAAAGCTGAATTCGTTGTTGTTAATCCTGAATCTTATCGAACCGAAAGCTATCCACGACCTGTATAGGCTAACTGATCCATTAGCATGTTTTGGATCTCAGCAGTGAGAATCTGTATGCTTGTTGTGCAAAAACAACGATTTGAACATCTGCCAATTCTTTGCAGAATGGTCAACGGGATATCAGGAATGCCATTGTCCGAACCAGTATAAAATTTTTGAATATGTTTTAAAATATCATTTATAGCATTGCCCTCTTCTTCTGTAAAATCATGATCATCTATAATGGAAGAAACATTACATCTAAAAAAACCAAGAGGAATAGGGATATATCCTTCAATATTAATAACGCGTGTTCTGTGTTGCACAGTTAAAGTAGCATTTTGTAGTTTTTCACTAATTTCAAATACGTGAGATCGCAGAAATGTTTTATCTAATAATGACATAAACAACTCCTTTATATTCATGAAAATAAACATATATTTTATAGGAATTATGAATTTAAAAAATGATATTTTATTTTCTATACTTAAATTGAATAATTTGAGAGAATTTTTTGTTGGTTTGGCTTTAATCAAGTTGGTTATATGGGAAAAAGTTTTTTGTCATCTTTCAAAAAAATTTATGATTCATTACATGGGTTTATCCGATTTGATGAATACGAACGTGAACTCATAGATAGCTTGCCATTTCAAAGAATGCATTATATTCGCCAACTGGGTATAGCATATCTCATATACCCCGGGGCAACGCATAGCAGGTTTGAACATTCTTTAGGTGTGATGGAAATTGCAACGCGTATTTTCGATAAAATATGTCAGACGGTAAGACCTGATGTATTTCAAGTGGTTCCAAGAAAAGGTTCTGCAGAATATTTTTATTGGGAAAAGGTTTTAAGATTAGGTGCCTTATGTCATGATTTAGGTCATTTACCTTTTTCTCATGTGGCAGAGACAGCCCTATTGAAAGAGAAAGGGCATGAAGAATTAACGCTAAATATAATTGAAAGTTCTTACTTAAAATCTTTTTGGGAAAAGATTAGGGAAAAATCTAACGTACAAAAAGCTTTTCCCGATAGAGACATAAAAGAAGATGTAATAAAAACAGCCATTGGAGAGGATAAACTAAAACTATTAGGGAAAAATTTTATGTTTACTCCTTGGGAGAACATTGTAGCGTGGATTATTTCTGGGAATTTTTTTGGTGCTGATAGAATAGATTATCTTTTACGAGATTCTCGTTATACAGGCATTGCATATGGTATGTTTGATTACATGCAATTAATCGAACAATTACGTATTTTGCCCGGGGATAATGGAGAGCTCTCAATAGGAATCGATGAGAACGGTATTGAATCTGCTGAGGCTCTACTTTTAGCTCGCCATTTCATGTATAAAAGAGTATACCAATATCCATCAGTAAAAGCGCTTGCATTTCATCTAAAACGGTTTATGTTATCCTATTGCCTAGAGAATAAGCATCTTTTAGAAATTGAAAATTTTCTTTACTTTACTGATGCTGATATCATAACCGCAATTATGCATGCTGCCAAAGATAAAAATCACAGTGGCTATCATGATGCAAGAGCAATTATTGAAAGAAAAGAGCATTTGAAAGCTATTTCTCTTCCTTCTCACGTAAAAAAAGAAACAATAGAAGAATTTAAAAAAGAGCACGATGTAAAAGATTGGCAAATTCACTTAGATTTTGTTGAAAAGGGAGAGAAGGGAAAAAATGAGTTAGCGTTTTTGGTTGCTAAAAAACATTTGAAAATTATGAACATAGGGGAGTGTTCAGAAATTTTAAAACATTTACCTGAAAGGAGCGAGAACTGGCTTTATTTAGCTCCAGAATTTGAACTTTTATTTATGCATGCAATTGAAAAATAATATATCTTTATTTAAATTCTTGTTTTTTATAATGCTGTCTCTGTTATTTATTTCCATGGAATATGGAATTACAAGACCAGCAAGCATGTCATTATTCATTCAAGTTTTTTCCTCTAAAAACATTCCTTGGGCCTGGTTAGCTATTGTTCCTTTCAATTACTTTATTGTTTACTTATATGAGCGTTTTTTACCGAAATTAGGATGTTTTAAAATTATTTCCACCATAGCAATTTTCGTTATATTGATAAATGTGACATGCTGTTTTTGTATATCCAAATTTAATCAATTTATATTTTTCCAATACGTATGGAAAGATGTTTATATTTTGCTAATGTTTAAACAAATATGGTCATTAGTACATACTACTATATCGACTTATAGGGCAAAGTTCATATATGGTCTGTTATTTGCAGCTGGTGGAGTAGGAGCCTTTATTGGAGGTATGATTGATAATTTTTTTGCTGCTAAAATAACATCAGAAAAACTTTTTCTATTTAGTGCTCCTCTATATCTTTTTATAGTAATGTGTTATTATAAAGCTAAACAATATAGTAATTTAGCGGAGTACAAAGAGCCAGAAGGTCAAGAAGTAAAACGTTCTTTTTTATTAATCAAAGAATCTCCTTTTCTATTATTTGTTCTTCTGTTAGTTGTGTTCATGGAAGTTTCTGTAGCTTTCTTTGATTTTCAATTTAGCGTTATGTTAGAAAAGACAATACATAGTGTGGATTTAAGGACACAATATGCGGGTCTAATTGTTAGCGTTTTTAATGGATCGGCGGCAATAATACAATTGGGCGCGGGGATATTATTAAAATTTCTGGGGTTGAAAAAAACGCATATTATGATTCCGTTAATCTTTTGTTGTAATGCTATTTTATTTTTGATTTTTCCTACCTTTGGCATGATTTCATATGCTTATACATCGGCCAAAACATTAGATTTTTCGATTTTCGGGGTTGTTCGTGAAATGCTTTATATTCCGATGAGTTTGAGAGAAAAATTTAGGGTGAAAGCATTTATCGATGTCTTTGCCTATCGGACATCAAAAGCCCTCGCTTCTTTTGCGGTTATTATTATGCAAGTATTCATAGGGGTGAACGTATTACATGTCGTTAGCATTTTCTCAATTGCGACGTTAATCTTATGGATAGTTGTTGTGATAACAATGTTTAGATATTACGAAGAAAAGGTTACTCATCAAGTTATACAATAAAATTATTTTATTATAGTATTTGACACAAAATTTCCTTTTTAATAAAAGGAAATTAAAAATATGTGGAAAAATTTTTTTATAATTCTATTGTTGTTCGGCGCCTACGTATATGTAGTATCCACTGATCATGATAAGGTTATTCCAGAAAAAATTGCGACGTGTTATCACAACATTTTGGATTATCTTGAAGATCTGAATATTGAAATACATGTCAATAAGTGGCCTGCAAAAAAAGATTAACTTATAATTTTCTCCCATAAATCTTCTATCAACATGTCGTTTTTTTAAAAAAAATGATTGTCAACAATTAAAAAAATAATATACACTCCATCACTTCAATAAATTAAGGAGGTAAAAATGATTGGAGCTTCATTTTTAGGAGCTATATGCTCTTCATGCTCCTGCCATGTCGGTGATACTTATTATGTAGTTAGTTCCGCTGAAGCTAGTACTATTGATCAAATACGAGCATTGTTTCGTTCGGAAAAAGAATTATCAAAAGAAGCTAAGAGAACTTTAGCAATAAAACATGTTCGTATAATGACAGAAGATGAAAAAGAAGAAAAACAGGATGGATTAAAAAAGGGATTAGAAGCATGTAAAATATGTTGTTTAGCAGTTCTTCGTTCCGGCTCTCCGCAGGATTATGAAGCAAGGTTTATTACGGCTCAAAATAGAGCTAATGTTGCATTAGATAGACAAACAGGATTAAAAGAAAAACAAAGAAAAAATTTAGTTGCACAAGTAAAGTATATCAATAAATTTGGATCTGAGGCTGCAACTCTATGGAATATCATGAAGGCTGATCAGAAAAGAAGGCAAAGAGATGGTGATGATTTAGATGACTTTTTGAAATTATTTACTATACGAAGCTGTGGCGGCATCAATAAGAAACAGTATAACATGATTGTTCAGCGATTTAGATTGATGCAGGAAAAAGATGGTATTGATGAAAAAGATTTTTTTAGCCGTATGTTTAGTGGTAATAATTTTGCTGAAATTCCTCCAGAATTCCAAGATCTCTTTTTATCTATAGCAGTTAAGTCTTCACGTCTTGTTCCTATGCCCGTAATTTGGACAAAACCTTTTGAAGATACACACACGATGAGATTGAGCTTTGTACAACCGGATGATGCATATGTAGATGAAGGGGAGGCCTCTAGTTCCGAACAAGCAAGAGAACCTTTAACTGTGCATGATCCTATTGCAGAAGTTGCGTTATCATCGGCGTTAAAAGTAATCTTACAGCAGTCCAATATATGGGCCCCTGATATGGAACAAGATTTTGATGCTATGCACTTGATGTTACTACGAACACAAATGGCTTGCGAGTTATCTCATCTAGATTTTAATGAAGTGAATAAGTTATCTAGTATACCACAAGGAACTCAAGATGAACTTGTAAGGGGATTTGAACAATTAGGCAAACTTGATGGTACGATATGTCAATATGCGCAAATGTTAAGTCGAGGCACTGTAATACCAGGAGAACGTCACCAAGCATTGGTGGGAGCTGTATCGCGTAATAAAACTGTATTAATAGAACTAAAAGCACCATCTACCAGGCTTGTTGATCTTTCTTCAACTGCATTGTCAATATGTGTACAAGCTGCAGTGCGAGTTAAGCAAAAAACACCAGATGAACGCGGGGGTAGTGTGTTGCCAAAACCACCGTCTCCTAAAAGTGGCGCAATTGACTGGTTGGTGCCAATTAATCAGATGGGTAAGAGTAGAACAAGAGTTACAAGAGACACTGCGACAGCTATGACAGCTATGCCGATAGATAATGCATCGATGGTCGTTGATCACATTACTGAAGATGCATTTGATTTAAATGTGAAAAATAAAAGAGTAGAAGACAGAACATAAGGAGAGTATTTATGTCAGAACATGTTCAGATGTATAGAGCGGATTCACAAACTAGTGCAACATGGCATGAAATTTTTTCTGCTAGGAAAAGTTTAAGTAGAAATATTTTTGTAACAACTATATTTTCTGTGGGTTTGACCATTGCTAAAGCCGTTTTGCCTATTCCCGTTTGGGTTGTATCTACTATCCTAACGTTTTGTGGCGGGTATTTGTTGAACAAAATACGTTCGTGTTTTGATCGTATTCAAAGAGCTGCCGGTATTACTAATGAAAGTTATCAAAATGGTGTTATCGATTTTCCAAGAAAATTTTTAATACCTGCTAATCCAGAAAGACTGTCTAATGAAGCTTTGTTGGCCATCAATAGTACGGTATTTGCAGGAGAAAATGAGGAACGTTATGTCTCTCCAGTAAAATATTCAAAATGTAAGGGAGGATTAGGTGTGGAATTGGATTGTACTCAATTGACTGGGGAACAAATTGGACGATATTTGCATTACCTTTCTATACGGTACCCTCAAATATGTAGGATAACTATTAGTAATATGCAAAGTGATGGCACCAACGTGATTACTGAACCATGTCGTTTGGCAAAATTAACCCAATTAGTTTTTCGAAATTGTCCTAACCTTACAGATGAAAAGCTAAATGTCATTCTTGAATCTCTACCAAACTTAAGAGGTATTGATGTTCCAGATTGTAATTTGGTAACAGAAGGGTATTTATCAAGGCTGCAGAATTTTTCCATTACATATCCTAATCATACAAGTAATCGCGGCGTTATCGCTAGAAAATTAAGTTATGAAATTGCAAGAGTATTTCAAAGATCAACAAAAGCAGTTGTAGAATTGGGCTTAAGTAAACATCGAACTAATTTTACGCAGTTACAGGCACGAGCCGAAAAATTGCATCTTCTTTGCGTAAGTTTATCTGGTACTGCAACAGCGGATGTTATTGATAGATTGTTAGGCGAAGTGCAAATGAACAGAAATAGAAAGGTGAATAAAGAATTATTACTAGATGCTCAAAGGGAAAGTACTCTATGTGCGCAACAAGTTGCTGAAACTGAAAGTAATTTGAGACGCATTGAAGAACTTAATGTTGAATTAGAACAATATATTCGCGATATGGAACCATCAGCAAATGATGGTGTTGTAAGACATCATCATGGTATGCTGAGTCATATCAGTCAATTACATGCAATATTGAATTCTGGTGATAATAATATTGAATGTTTCAGGGGTATTAGTGATCTTTTAGATCAATTAAATAATTTTCCATTAGTGGATGAGCCTCTTCAGCTCGATTTATCTAATACCCTTGTTAATGACAGAGTTTGTGCAGAATTATTTCATGAATTAACAAAACATGGGATAGAAGTAAGTAGATTGAATTTAAGTGGTTCCATAGTGACTGGTGAATGTCTTTCCGCGGCCATGGCCCTAAATGTGGAAATGTTGGAACTAACTAGTGCAACACATCTGCAACCAGAACATTTAGAATTGTTAAAGGGTTTTCAACAATTACAATATCTTGACCTGACCAATTCTTTACATTGTCCTTGTAGTATGACTGACAACGGTCCTCGTAGTATTGCGGATTTGGTTTTATTGCATGCTAGCAAATTAAAATGGTTGATATTGGATGGATGTTCGGGTTTTACATTAGGCAATATTAATAAATCTATTGCTGATGGATTGCCACAACTTGAAGGTTTATCATTGGTTGGTACTACTGTTTTTGATGTAAATTCACGTCGTGAATGTGTTGCAAAAAGATCCGATGAACATATATTAGAATTCTTAGAAAATGCAGAACATTACCGTTCTCGTCCTTTCTGTGTTAAGACCGAACGAGATGGAAACAAAAGAATAGATCTTATCGCATATATAAGAATTGATGAGAGATGTGAACAATTTTTAAATTATTTGCGAGTTACGAATGGCTCCGTAAAGATTGTTTATTTTGGTAAGAATAGTCGACTATCTCGATCAACTTTAGAAAGTATTTCGGGTGCTCTTAATGGACAAATTGAAGAAATGGGATTTCATGCAGAGTGTAAGACAGAAAGAATTGTAGCGGAACAATTACATCAACAACCATTAAAAAGAATGCTATTTACTACAAAAGATCAAAAAACAACAACAATGCAAATTGAAGCTGCCGTGGCAGAGGCTCCAGATAAAATCACAATAGTAGGTAATATTACAGAACTTTTGTTTCAATACCTTATGAAGTTTAAAAAAATATCAGAAATAAATTTCAGCAGGTGTTTTAACTTACATCAATTTGCAATGGATGAGCTTAAAAGAGCAACAAAATTAGAGCGTTGTTATTCAGATGGAAAAATCGTTTCTTTATTACCGGTTAGCGCAGATGATGGTGGAGCTGCTGCAGCTGCCCCTGCATAAGATTTGACTTTTTAAAATTAAATCATGTATAGAGTGGATAGGGAGTTGTTATGCTAAGAAGTGTTATGTTTTTTTTGTTATTACTACTTATTAGTTGTAGTGGCAGTCCTTTAGCTACCGGTCAAATTTCAGAACAAAATAGAATTGATTTAATGCAATTGAAAGTTGGCATGTCTACTTTAGATGTGCAAAGAATTATGGGAACACCGTATAAAGTTGAGAATAAAGAAGTTGAGAATATCAATTATCAAATATGGTATTATATTACAAAAGCAACTTTCTTAGGACAATCTGAGCTTTTAGATGAGAATTTTACACCTGTAATATTTCAGGATAATAAATTAATGGGGTGGGGACGTTATTATTATGAATATGTGATGAACATAAACAACGCTAAGGAAAAGGCATTGGAAAAAGAAAAAGAAAAATATATTAAGAAAAAATCTGAAGAAAATTCTTCAATTGAACAGATTTTAGAGCAAACGCCCAATGCTCCAGAAGCAACGTCACCACAACAGCCCGCTACCCCAGCGCCACAGCAATCCATTGCTCCGCAACCCATTGCTCCGCAACCAGTTGTGCCACAACCACCTGAAAATAATAATAATTCTGATGTATGGTAATTTAACTGTTGTATAATTTGTAATTTTTTTCTACCATGTACCACTTTAAATAAAAAAGGTGGTGTATATGGCAGGAGCATTACGCGGAATTTATAATCAGGCAACATTAGCATTTTGTTATGAGCCGTTGAATCATAATTGGCATAGAACAGAAGGTCCACACATACCAGAATTACCTCAGCAATTCTTTAATAGAATTTTACCACTCACGAGATATGCTTGGAGTGTCGCATTTGATAAGATGTGTCAATTTTCCGAAAGACTTGGAAATGTTATGTTATGGCATCTTACCAATCTTCCTCATAATATAGTGTATATACTTACAGATCCCAGGTTTGTTATTACTGCGGGTACAGCAGCAGCTATGCTAGCAGCACAGTATGCTTTTTATCCAATATTGACAGCTATGGCAATACGACAAATAGTAGCAAAAATATTGCCATACATCACTCCAGAAATTATTAGATTCTCTGCCTGTATTTTAACTCATTATACCTTAACTGGTTTTTGGTTTAGGGCGATGGCAAGAATACATAACTATGAGAGGAATGCGTAATGGCTCATCCTGTATATTGGGCTCCTTCACCAGGGTTGATACGGTTATATTTTGCTAAGGATTTTATGTTAAGGGAAAACCAACAACCCTATCATTATGATCAGCATATTGTAGAGAAAATCGGAAGATTTTTAAGGTTTGGTGTGGGTGGGGGAGCAGATTATTTATTAAGAAATTTTAATAGTCCCATTATGATCACTGCATTTACTACCATTGCCATGATTGCTGCAACAATTTTCTTTTACCCAAGTGTGGTATATGGTGGGATTGTTATGATATTTCCTGCAGCCAAACATATTATTACACCAGCTTTTTTGAAGCTCACGTGTTGTGTAATAACACATTTGACTTTACTTGGTATCTTATTGAGAGGTTGGGGCAGACTTTGCAATCCTGAACTTATGAATAGATATTGTCACGGGGACTTGCAACCCATTTTCCTTGGATCTAATAGAGTATAAGTGGTTTTTCTTATTATAGTCAGCGTTTCTGTGATTTTAATATTTAATGCAACATAACATAAATTATCAGACCTTCATTATAGGGCGAAATAATACTGCTAATGAGCTCTTGAGGCGCATTAAAAATGCATAATCAAAATGGACAATATTAGAGGTATGTTGTAGAATAACACCGCATTTTGTGTAAAATACTTAGGAGATTATTGTTATGTGTGCTTTACATGTGGTGTCTAGTGGTACTATTTGTCAAGGTGATAATTGTTGTTCATATTCGGTCCGTGAAAATCAGGTTCATTTGCGGACTAAGTTAAAGTTACGCTATTCAGACCTATTGAAGTCAGTGTCATGGTCATGGAATTTTAAGGAAGGTTCTGTGGTTGCAAGTTATCCTCCTAAAGGACCTTTTTGTCTTGATTGCGAATTATTATGTGCTTTAGTTGAACCAGTTGATATAGACCCAGAACGACCACCGGTTGAAATAAGTCATTTTTCTGAACGTAATTTTCCAATGTATTTTTTGTTTGTGTATAAATTTCCAAATTATGTTAGGGTTCATTTAATTCAAAATTATTTTCCTTTGTTTGAAAAAAAAGACTTTAATTTCAGCTTCTCACGTACAGTTGATTGGATAGTGTGTGATCAGGATGTGACGCTGTCTTTATTATCCTGTCCTATTGAAACTGATGCTCTAATTTTTACGAATAGCATGGATGAGGATGGAGGGCCACAATGAGAAAAGTTTGGACTATTGATGATGGCTCTTTATATCATGCTGAGGTTCATTTCAGCCTAGAAAATGATTATGTAACACTAGACATACAGCACATTGCTAATAGATTTATTCCTCTTCCCCAATTGCGCTCATACCCAGTAAATGATAGAAACGGTGAAATTTGCTTGAATGTTTCACAAAATGAAGATAAAAAAACCTACTCTCTTGCGATCACTAGTAGTTTAACGTTTGACCCTATCGATGAATTAACCTTGCGAGAATTTCAGCTTGGCAATACTTTTGAGGGTACAAAAATCACTGTCAGACCAAGAAGCTGCGATTTGACCCTCATCGTTGCACAAAAAGTGTTACTTGCCCCATCAAAACATCGTACTGATGCTCACAGCAATTTGGAATTTACTCATCTCGATGTAGACATAGTCACGGCCCCTGAAGATACTCTCACTCTGAAAATACATCAGATTGTTAAATTTTGCATTCGCTCCCCTAAAAAAACCTCCTCGCCGCATGTGCTTAATAACCAGACTTTTATAACTAGTTATTTTGGCACAAAATTATAATCCTATATTGTTTTTTTAAAAATTTGCTAAAAATGTAATCTTTTTGATAAGATCTTTTGGTAATAGGGTGCTATGAACGGTTCAAATGCGCCTTATTGAGTGCTTTAGTTTTTAGCATATTGAATTAAAAACATGAAATTTAAATTATAAAGGAAAAATATGGCAAAAAAATTGTATATCGGTGGTCTATGTTATGATACTACAGAACCATCATTAAAAGAAACATTTCTTAAGGCTGGTAAAGTAGAATCCGCCGTTATAATAACTGATAAAATGTCAGGTCGTTCAAAAGGTTTTGGTTTTGTTGAAATGTCAACAGATGAAGAAGCACTCGAGGCGATTAAAATGTTTAATGGCACGCAATTAGATGGTCGTACTATCACTGTAGCAGAAGCTCGTTCCCCTCAACCAGGTGGAGCAAGAACTGGTAATAGTGGTGGTGGTTTTGCTAGACGAAATCGTGATCGCGATTTTGATCGTAAAAACCGTTGGTAATTTGTCTCTATCGAATAACCCTGGATTTCAACCAGGGTTTTTTATTTTATAACTCTTTGGAAATTTAATGTATAGCGGCAGTCGGATTTGAACCAACGACACGCGGATTATGATTCCGCTGCTCTAACCAACTGAGCTATGCCGCTTTAAAAATGGCGGGGGAAGGATTCGAACCTTCGGCCTTTGGGTTATGAGCCCAACGAGCTAACCACTGCTCCACCCCGCGATAATCATTGAAACTAAGAAACATCTTAACACTACTCAGGATATTTTCGCAAATTAGAAATGTTTTACCAAATTTTTTAAGGTGATATTTAATGCATGAGGTTTGTTTTTTAAGAAAATCTCGCAGTTAGCCCTCATACTATTTAGCTGAGTTTTCTTGGTGAAAATATTTAATAAAAAATTTGCCAACTCCCCTATTGGTATCTGTTTGCCACAGTTATAATGTAAAACATTATTTACTAAATCATATTGTTTTTCCATGTAAGGACCAAAAATTACTGGAACACGAAAAAATATCGGTTCTAAAATATTATGTCCTCCTATATGGGATATAAAGCTTCCACCTACTATCGCAAGATTGCTAACTTGATAACAAGAATTTAGCATACCCATTTTGTTAACTAATATCACCCGAGCAGTGTCTTTAACATTGTCCAATACACAATAGGCCGTTTTTTTTTCTTTTAATATCTTTTCTACTTCCAAAAATCTATTTGGATGTCTTGGTGCTAATAGCACTTTTAAATTACCAATTTTTTCCGCTACTTGTGTAAGTATTGATAATAACATCTGTTCTTCCGGATGATGCGTTGATGCTATTGTCACAACAATATCGTCATTTGTGACCATTAATTTATTTTTAAATTCAATTTCTTCCTTATTGCTTAATGTTGGAGGAGAAAAATCGAATTTCAAATTCCCGCCAACACTAATTTTTTCTTTTCCGATTCCAAGATTTTCAAATCTAGTAGCATATGTGGTATTTTGCACAATAAAATGATCAATATAGCTAAAAACTTTTCGAAAGAAAAAGGACAGTTTTTTATATCTTTTGAATGATCTTTGTGAAAGTTTTCCGCTTACTAATACTACTTTGGCTCCAAAAAATTTTGCATAACGTAAAAAATTATACCAAAACTCTGTTTCTACGATCACTACAAGATATGGTTTTAAAGATTTTAATAAAGGGCGCATAACAAAGGAAAAATCTACGGGTAAATAGATAACATCATCAACAAAGGACATGCTTTTTGCCTCTTTATAGCCCGTATCGCTGAACACAGATACCAAAATGTGTCCATGTTCTTTTAAGCTCTTTATAAGCCCGGATGCAGCTTTAAGTTCGCCTAAAGATGATGCATGTACCCAAATCAATTTTTTTCCATTCGGAATTTTAATCCAATATTTTCTCAAGCCCAATCGTTCAAACAATTTCAGTGGTTTTTTATGAAAAAAATATTTAGGTAAAAATAAAAAAAAACTCAAAAAAAGAAAAAAATTATAAAACATTATGGCACAACAATATTTAACAATTTCCCCGGCACAAAAATCACTTTTTCAATATGCTTATTTTCAATATGTTTTTGTATTTGTGGTTGTTCTTTAGCAAAAGCTAAAAATTCATCCTTGGTTACGTCTTTTTTCATTGACCACGAGCCCCTTAACTTACCATTAATCTGCACAACCAATACCACCATATCTTCTTCAAGATATTTATTATCTACATCAAAAAGAGGATAGTAGGCTAAAATTTCTTTTTCCCCTAAATATTGCCAAAGCTCTTCAGCAATATGCGGAGCAAATGGATAAAGCATCTGCGTAGCTATCTTTAGCACTTGTTTAGGATATTTTGTGAGTTTTGTAAAATCATTTAAAAATTCCATAAGATGAGCAATCGCAGTATTAAACTGAAACTTTTCAATATCTGCTCTTACTTGTGACAAAAGCTTATGTCCCAATTTAAGAGCTTCTTGTGTTTCTTCTTCCACAACCTTTTTTGAATGTACCATGTCGAAGAAGCGATTCAAAAATCTATAGCAACCATGAACCGCATCTTTATTCCATACTTTTTCATAATCAAATGGTCCCATAAACATTTCGTATAGCCGTAGAGCATCAGCACCAAATTCTTCTACAATTTCATCCGGAGATGTGCCATTTAGTTTTGATTTAGACATCTTATCAATCTGACAATTTAATTTTTCTTTTGTCTGCTTATAAAAATATTCACCATTTTTCTCTTCAACATCACTTGGCGCAACATATCCTCCTCCCTCCTTTTTATAACAAGGGGCTGTCATCATGCCAGGATATTGGTACTTTTTAAACGGTTCAAGTGTACTAACTAAGCCACAGTCATACAGCACCTTATGCCAAAAACGTGCATATAGTAAATGCAAAACGGCATGTTCTGTTCCTCCAACATAAAGATCTACAGGCATCCAGTATTTTTCTTTTGCCCCATTCCATGCTTCCTTATCATTGTGGGAATCTATAAATCGTAAATAATACCAACAGGACCCTGCCCATTGTGGCATAGTATTTGTTTCTCTTTTAGCTTTTAATCCAGTTTTAGGGTCAGTAATGTTAACCCATTTTTCTACCTTGGTAAGAGGACTCTCCCCTGTCTCAGTAGGTTTATAATCCAAAAGTTCTGGAGGAGTTAATGGCAGTTCATCTAAATCTAAAACTCTTTTTGATCCATCTTCGAAATGTAAAATTGGCATAGGTTCACCCCAGTAACGCTGCCTTGAAAAAAGCCAATCACGTAATTTATAAGTTATGGTTCTTTTACCAATTTTTTCTTCCTCCAAATAAAGAATCATCTTTTCTTTGGCCATAGTGGTTTCTAAGCCATTTAATGAAATTTTTTTGTTGCTGCTGTTAATAACTATTCCGTTATCTGACCAACATATGTTGTTGTTTAAGACCTCTTCTTTCGTTTTTTCGTCGGCAAAAACAGGCTCAACTACACATACAATGGGCAGCTGAAACTTTTTAGCAAATTCAAAATCGCGATCATCATGAGATGGAACTGCCATAATTGCACCTGTCCCATATCCCATCATGACATAATCGGATATCCATATCGGTACTTGCTCACCATTAACAGGATTTAATGCATATGCCCCAGTCCATTCTCCTGTTTTATCTTTTGCAAGCTCGGCTCTCTCTAAATCACTCTTTGCCATTGCGTTTTGTTTATATTGGATAACTGCCCTCTTCTTATCGGAGGTAGTAATATCGTCAACTAGTGGATGTTCTGGCGCTAATACTAGGTAGGTAGCTCCAAAAAGTGTATCGGGTCTTGTAGTAAATACTTCTATAGAAACTCCTAAGGTTTTTTCTTTAAAGAAAACTTTGGCGCCTTCGCTTTTACCTATCCAGTTTGTCTGTAATTTCTTTAGATTTTCCGGCCAATCTAAAAATTTTAAATCTTCAAGTAATCTATCTGCATATTCTGTAATTTTTAAAACCCATTGTCTAAGCGGTTTTTTAATTACTGGATACCCTCCTTCTTTGGCCTTGCCATTTTCAATTTCTTCATTAGCCAATACTGTGCCCAATGCTGGACAAAAATTAACATTAATTTCAGCTTCATATGCCAAGCCTTTTTCATAGAGCTTAGTGAATATCCATTGAGTCCATTTGTAATATTTGGCATCACATGTCTTAATTTCTCTATCCCAATCGTAACTAAAACCCATAAGCTGTAATTGTTTTTTATATGTTGCGATATTAGCATCAGTAGTTTTTGATGGGTGTTGTCCAGTTCTTATGGCATATTGTTCAGCAGGAAGGCCAAATGCATCCCATCCCATTGGATGAAGTACATTATATCCCTTTTGTCGCATGTAGCGAGCAAGTATGTCTGTACCGGTATAACCAACAACATGCCCTACATGAAGACCTGCTCCTGAAGGATAGGGAAACATATCCAAAATGTAATATTTTGGTTTATTGCTATTATCTTCTGCTTTAAACGTTTTATTTGCTAACCAGTATTTTTGCCATTTTTTTTCAATAACATGATGATCGTATTTATCCATAAAATCCATCCTAAAAATTACAATGATAAATGATTGTAGAATTTTTAGCTTTATATTATAGTGTTTTTACAAAATTAACTATTCCAACTACAGGATAAAAACCACTAATAATAAAGGACCTGCGTATGCCCGAGCTGCCGGAGGTGGAAACAATCGTAAGAGGATTAAACAAAATGGTTTTGGGTGCCTGCATTCAAGATGTAAAAGTATTCAACGATAAACTATTGCAAGATACGCCAGCGGATATATTTATTCGAACGCTAATTGGGAAAAATATTTTAAAAATTTCGCGTTATGGAAAATTTATTATTTTTACGCTTACTGAGAATTGGTATTTATTGGTTCATTTGAGGATGAGTGGACATTTCCTGTTAACAGAAGATGACAATAGGCATATACATATCAAAATTTGTACGGATAAAAATGCTTTTTTTTATGCTGATCCTAGAAAATTTGGTAGATTTTATTTAACACAGAATAAAGAAATATATCTGAAAAACTTAGGAATTGACCCCATAAAACCCAGTTTCTTAGAGATCAGTCCAGTAAGAACTAGTTCTTTGAGTGCATGTTCAAACAATTTTACTTTAGAAAAATTAAAAATCTTACTTAAAAAGAAAAATAAAACCATAAAATCCTTCTTGTTATCACAGGATATGATCGCAGGTATTGGCAATATTTATGCTGATGAAATCTTATGGCGAGCTCAAATTCATCCTCTATCTCGAACCTTTGCCATTGACTGTCAAAAAAAGCTCTTCAATGCTATAAAAACAGCACTTTTAGATGGGATAAAGTATCATGGCACTTCTTTAGGCAAAAGTAAGCAAAATTTTTGTGATATCTTTGGACATTTTGGACAAAATAACACAAAGCTTAACGTGTATCAACGCGAAGGTGAAAAATGTTATCGCTGTCACCACATTATTTTAAGAATGAAAATTGCCAGTAGAAGTTCGTATTTTTGTCCTCAATGTCAAATCTTAAACGTTTCATCTAAAAAGTGTAAAGGTCCCAAATAGGCCCAATGCAACTTCAGCAACTACTGCTGTAGTAGCAGCGATAAAATGTTTGGAACCATTGCAAAATATCTTAGAAAAATCGAAAACATCGTCCTTTTTGCCAACACTACAAATTATTAAGAAAAGTTCACCAACAAGATTAAGAATGGCTCCTCCACTAATTATAAATGACACAGGACTTGGTAAAACATTTTTTAGCATGGCAATGGTCATGAGTTGTCCAAAAGAAAATGCGATATCTGCCATGGGGCCTGCCACAACTATGCTAGAATCTTCCAAAGACGTTAAAGACTTTATTAGACTTCTTGCATAACCAATCATAATTCCAGCCATCAAATTAAATCTTAGTCCAAATCTTTTTTTTGATTTCTATACCTGTTGCTTACAATTCTAAATTGTTTTATGAACCCATAAAAAAGGTTATGCAAGAAGTCTAATATACTCGGGAGCAGCGGGTTTTAGAGGATGCAGTGCCATTGTATCCCGTACATAAATGAACGGGTTTTAATGGCGTCATTCGGATAAAATTTTAATTACTAACCCACCTGCCATGGGCTTTGATGATCTCAGATAGTTTATCTACAGCTTCTTCTTGATCTATTCCCTTTTCTACACAAGTTTTTTTAACATAAAGATCAACCTTTCCTGCGTCAGAACCTATGTAACCAAAATCAGCATCTGCCATTTCTCCAGGACCATTAACTACACAGCCCATAACAGCTATTTTTATGTTTTTTAAATGCCCCATTTTTTCTTTGATTCGCCTAACAACACTTTGTATATCGTAAAGAGTTCTACCACATCCGGGGCAAGAAATAATCTCAGCACGATAATTGAATAATCCTGAGTTTTGCAAAATATCAAGCACCAATCGATAATGCATTAAATCATTAACTAAAATACCATTAACAAGACCGTTAGAAAAGATGAAACCCAAATCACTAGCTACATTAATTATTAATTCTTGTGTTTGTAATTCAAGAGAAGAAATTTCCAAAATAATAGACTTTAAATTTGTATTAGTGTTTTCCAAAAAATCTTTTAATTTTATTAAAGTGTATGTACTCTTATTATCCAAATCTTGCAACATTCCATCACAATATTGCAAAATATTTGCCCCAAGATACGTTTTTTTGATGTACTTGAAAATAGATTCATCATCTACTAAAAAAGCAAAAGGTAAGGGTAATTTTTCCTGTATCAATAATTCAAAATCATTCAAAGTATTAATTCTTAAAACGAGAGGATTATCTCCTAAAAGATTTTTGCTTTTTTGTTTGCATTGATATGTTCTTTTTTCAATATGTTTTAATAATATTTTTGCTGGATTTACCTCTTCTTCGGGTTCATTGGTTAGGGAAAATCTAATAGTGTCACCAATACCCTCTAATAAAAGAGCGCCTATACCAATAGAAGAACGAATAATACCATCTCTCCCCTCTCCCGCTTCAGTGACTCCTAAATGCAAAGGATAATTCCAACCAAGTCTTTGCATTTCTAATACCAATTTTTCGTAGGCTTTAACAGTTAACAATGGTGTGCTCGTTTTCATGGAAAAAACAAGATCATGAAAATCAAATTGCCGACATACATTGGTGAATTCCACAATGGAAGCAATCATACCATCTATTGAATCACCATATTTTTTGAAAATTCTCAAGGATAATGATCCATGATTTACGCCCAGACGCAAAGGTTTTTTTAGCCTTTTACATTTCTCAATAAGCGGCAGTAATGTGTCTTGCAAAATTTTTTGAAAATTTTCATCGGAAGAAAATTCAGTTTGATTAATAAAATTACCAGGATTAATTCTAACCTTATCCACAAAATCTAGGGCTATCATTGCCGCAGGTGGATAAAAATGAACATCTGCAACAATAGGAATATGACAATTTTTTTTGATTAATTCATTCTTTATCACTTCACAATCGAGAGCTTCTTGCTTGTTTTTAACCGCCAGACGAACTATGTCGCATCCACTCATTTCAAGTCGTAAAATTTGATCTATTGCAGCTGTAGTATTATGAGTAGACACATTTAGCATGGACTGTACTTTTATAGAATGATCACCACCAATAAAAAGATTACCAATTTTTACCGAACGTGTTAGAAACCGGACATTTTTTTTTACGATTAATGGCATAAAAATTAAAGGGCATCATCTCATGAAGAGAAAAACTTCTCAAGAAGTTTTGTAGAACATACAAGATAAGAGCTCATGGCTCCATAATCAGTATGTCCAAAAGTTTTATCAATATCTTCTTTTTGCAGCGTAGTATAACCACATTTTTCAATAAGTAGATTGAAAAAGTACTTAAAACTTCCCTCGCAAGGAAAAGGCACTTGTAAAATTATTCGATCAGAGTCTGGATCTGTTGGCATTATCTCAACTCCCCAACTCTCCGTATAACGCTGCAATTTTTCTATTAAAATCATTTTTTTGTCTTTCATACTACAACGTAAAGGATATTTTAATGGAGAAGCTTCATCTTTTAATCTCTGTAATTTTGCATTAGGAGTAGCTATATTTGGCATTGTGTTTTGGCATATGGTTAGTGTATCACCATCATTAGCAACCTCAGCAATGTACATGTTAACTTTATATTCAGATTTTCCATCTTCTCGCAATTCTTCCAAAATTACAGGATAAGCGGAAACAACTTTTTCACCTTCAGGAGTTATACATGTCCATATCAACAATGAAATTTTAATGCCATTTACAGTATAACTTCCTAAATATTTTTTACGATTTATTTGGGTGATTGTTGGTGTGTTAAGTGGGTGTTGTAATATATATCCTATAGCTTCAACATAATTTTCAAAACTTACCCTTCCTCCTAGTATAAAAGATGAAAGTTTATGGGAATGAAAAATTGTACCTGTTGTAGCATCTCTCATAGCATATGAATAAACACCAATTGCCATTGTTTCGCGTTTGTCAACTAATAAAGGAACCTTTACTTCCACAACCCCAAATGAATCAGGATCACTATTAGGAATTTCGAATGTTTGAGGTATTTTTTCAGCCGTCGCTCCGGGTAAATAATGTAGTCCTGTCAAATCACCATGGTGAATTTCTGGTCTTTGAAGATGATTATTTTCAAGGACTACTATTTTAGAAAGTCGTTCTTTTATTTCCGTAAAAGTATTATCAATACTACTAGACACTCTTCTATTCTCTAGTTCAAATAAAAAATGTCTTGCGACTACCAATAATTCTTCTCGATCAGAATAACACAAATTATCACATGGACTACCCTGAACAATATGTTCTAGTACAATATTCATTACATTAATACAATTATTTTTAGAAAATCTCATGCATTCATTTGCTGTTTTTGACAATATACCCTCCAAGATACCAAGATCAAAAGGTAATACTGCTCTTACCATTTCGACAATATCGGCTTTTACAAGCCACGACCATTTGCCTAAGTCAACAGCTCTAAATGTTTGTAAATGTTCTGCACAAAGATAAATTAATACGTTCTTATTGTTCCTCTCTAAAAGGTCGGAAAATGGATTAAAAAACTTTGTCCTATGAGTGCCAGTAAAAGATCTGCTAATCGTTTCACATTCCAAATCTTTACCATCTAAAAAAGTTCTTAAAAATAATTCCAAATCTGGATGTTGCTCCGCTATTGGCAATCTCAAATATTCCACTACTGCTTGCAAATTTCTTGCTTCTTCTTTTAGATCTTGATTTTGTATTTGTGAAACGTCTAAGAAATCTAAAATACTATCGGCAAGATCAATCCTTGGTGAACTTGGGCTGCCTACAAAAGGTGTAAGAAAATGAGGAAGAAGTGTGTGAGGAGATGGTAATGGGGTATGAATTACACGTGCTTGCATAGAAGTGGATGGTGTTAAAGGAGATGCATATAAAACTCTCCTAGCCACTTTTTTACTTTTAGCAGGAGGCGTTGGAATGTTAGCTGAAAGTGTTAATAACCTACTCGACGGACCAGCCGATGGTGGTGCAGGAGGCGCCATATTGTTCCTTTAAAATATTTTTATATAAATTATACCATAAAAATGCACTGAATTCAATCACAATATAACCAGTTAGTTTTTTCATGCAAGTTATTGCTTTTCTTGCACATACGCATAAGTTTGCCCCCAAGGAAAGGACACTTTGATTATTTTTTGTATTACGTAAGAACCTATTTCATAATATGTTATGGGATAGCTAATCGTGATAATTTTTGCGCCTTTATCTAGTGTTTTTAATTTTTCAACCAATTCTGATGACAGGATAATATCATAAAGATAAAGGTAGGTCACTTTATTTAAATCGATATCTAATCTATTGGTATTTAAAAGCTCAAGGTTAGCTATATGAAAATGTCGTTTAAAAACATTTCCTATCCGCACAAAAAGCTCAATCCATTCGACGCCAACTACTCGACATGAATAGTTAATGGCCAACCACATACAGTTTAAGCTTCTTCCAGAACCAAAATCCATGAAATAATCCTTGTCAGTAAGATTGCATTGGCTAATGATTTTGGCAAAACTCAAAAGCGGTGTTTCTCCATATATGTGAATATTTTTCAATCCCATATTTTTGAGAAACCCTTTAGAAACTTTGTATGGGTCAAAAAAAAGATAAATAAGTGAAAATGCAATATCTAAACAACCAAACTTAAGATTTCTATAGTACTTGAACATTATACCAAACTGGTGAAACAAATTATAAAATTTCACTCTGAAAAACATTAAAATAATGTTACCAGTTAACATACACACCTGGATCTATGGCCAAAAAGTCTTTAAATCTAACATTGTGTCGTTTAAGTGCTAAATAAAGTTCATATGGAGGCGTATGTAAAAATTCATCGGATAATTTAAAAGTTTTCCAATGCATACCTAGACTAAATGCCGAGTTTACTTCTTTATGTATCAATACAGCTTCGTTGGGATTAACATGAACATCTTTCATTAAGCTATAAGGCTCATACGCTCCTATAGGGATAAGTCCCAGATCAATTTTTTTAAAACATTCTCCTATTTTCTTGAAATAGTTTTCATGATAACCGGTATCTCCTGCAAAATAACATTTCTTATGGGTAGTTTTGAATTCAATGACATAACCATTCCAAGTACTTTTATTAAAATCAAATAGTCCGCGACCAGAAAAATGTTTTGAAGGTACTGCATAAATATCACATAATGGGAAACTCACCATTTCCCACCACGGAATTTCTTTAACATTATTTAAAATTTTCCTCTTTTCAAACCACTTTTTCACACCTTTTGGCACAATCCAACAGATTTTTGGAAATTTTTGGTCAAGTTTGCAAATTGTATCGTAATCCAAATGATCGTAATGATTATGACTTATTAGAACAAAATCTATTTTAGGTAATTTTTCTAATAATATTGATGGTGCATGATTGCGTTTTGGTCCAATGAAATTAATTGGAGAGCATCTAGTACTCCAAATAGGATCGGTCAGTATAGATATACCATCTACGGTAATTAAAAATGAACTATGATTTATCCAAACTACGTTAGGTTTATCTAATGATATTTGTTTATCATATGAAGGACTTACAAATGTTTGTGGTGGTTGTAACACTTCATAATTTTTAAAAAGGCCTAATTTCCATCGTAAAACATTAAAAAGAAACTTTATTCGCATACGAGTTTTATCACTTTAATACACATATTTTACATATAAACACAATTTAATTGCTGAGAAAAGTTACTTTTGTGAAAAGTTACTTTGATGAGATATCTGGCAGTTTTGCTAAAAACTTTTTTTTGGTTTTGAATTTTGCTAATGCTGAAAGTTTGGGTTTAATCAAACAAGAAAAATATAATGGAAATACAGCTGAAGGATTAACGAGTTTATCTTTAAGGTTGCTTTGTTGTGATACGATAAGTGATTGTTTAAACTCAGTTAATTTTTGATTTAACACTGTATTGATGTCATCATTTTCTGTGGATGCTCTTTCTAGCCTACCTAGTAACTTGTATATGTTGCCTAGCGCTATTTCTGAATCTTCGAGTAATATGGCTGTTTTTATTAACACATCTAATTCTTGGAAAAGTGCATCCAATTCATGCATTTCTGTTACTGCATTTTCGGCGATTTTTCCAACTTTATCATTTAGATCTTTGAGTGATTTGTTTACAACTTCATGTTGCTTTTTCTGCGACGATTTATTTTTTTCTTTATCTGCTACACTATCGCATGGTTTTACTTTTATAGCATCATATTCGGTGTTTATATGTATATTGTCCATAATTCCTTTATATAAATTATTTTAACTAAGTGTAAGTTTAAACCAGATATATGTCAATCAAATATAAAGATTGTGTAAAGCCCTTACAATAAACAACATAGAAAAATACTTTTGTATGTAGTAATAACATCGCAATATTACACGTTAAATTTATTCCATTTTTAGGTTGCTATGTTGCTGTGAATTGATAGAAAAATTAAGATTAAATCAACGGTCAACTACTCCTGCCTAAATGTAAGCTCAAAATGATAATGTCACCTTTGATAGTCTTTTTCCCAATGCAGGCGCTATATAATGGAGAAAAGTTAACATACAAAAAATGGGCTGAGATGATTTATGAACAGCCTAAGATATTTGACTGTAAAGAAATGATAACCTATCGGTGGTCATCAAAGAAACCAGGAAAGTACCATCCATGGAGATAAAGAAGAAAGAGATTTAATCCAGATCTTGCGCCAAGCTATTGAAAAGCTGCTCGACTTAGGATTGGATCGCGGGATTTGCCCGCAAAGAGCAAATCCTTTTTTTGCTCGAAAAGGTGACATTTCTACTTTGGAGATTAAGATTTTTATTGTTAACTACTTAGTCCGACTATCAAAATCGGAATTAGCATAACAAAATAAGTATAAAAAATATTTGAACACAACATTTAATTGTTTAAATTTACAATGATTAAAAAATATGCTATAATCATTCTGCAACAATAGGAGTATAATATGGGCATGTCCCCACCAGCAAGCATACCCACTAACCCAGCAGAAGTTCCAAGACAAAATTCAGATGCATCAACACCACCTTCAATAACAGGTTTAGCAATAAGTGCGTTAGAACAAGGTCCAGCAAGTGCTGCCTCACTAGCAGATCGTGCTGTAGAACCCGCAAATCAACAAACTAAAGAATTAGCAAAAAGGATTAGTGAAAATCATCTTTCATTAAAAAATTATTCTTTAGCTGAATTAGATGCCATTGCTCCCTACCTCACTTGTGTTGATTGTACGGATTTATCCCTTTCGGATGAGCAATTACAAGATTTCATAAGAAGATTAACAAATGTTGAACTGTTAATTATCCGTCGTGCTCCAATAACCAACTTAACGATACCTAGAAATGTGAAACAGCTAGACTGTTCTTTTTGTTCTCATTTAGGTAGCATACAATTTGCTGAAAATTCTCAGCTACAAAAACTGGATTGTTGGAACATAGGCGTAACTTCCTTAAATGTACCAGCAACAGTTACAGAATTACAGTGTAAGCATTGTTCTAACCTTACTCGCATACAATTTGCTGAAAATTCTCAGCTACAAAAACTTGTTTGTTGGCAATCAGGTATAACTTCCTTAAACGTACCAGCAACAGTTACGAAATTATACTGTTATTATTACTCTAACCTTACTCGCATACAATTTGCTGAAAATTCTCAGCTACAAACACTTATTTGTTGCAGCACAGGTGTAACTTCCTTAAACGTACCAGCAACAGTTACGGAATTAGCATGTAGCAATTGTTATACCCTTACAAGCATACAATTTGCTGAAAATTCTCAGCTACAAAAACTTACGTGTTCATCTTGTCCAGCCCTTAGTAACATACAATGTGAAGCATTACCGCATTGTAGTGAGTTGCAATATGTACATTGTCCTAATTTAAGACAGCTACCTCAATTACCTCTGACAGCACAAGTAACTAGTGAATCTAGCCCTTCTCAGTCTTTTAATCGTATGCCGGTAGATGCTGAGGTTCTAGATCAAAACGCTCTCGCAGTGCTTTTAGATTTAGGATATAATCATCTTTTGCAGGGCAGATTTTTCCCCAGTATTGTTTTCGTAGAATCTGAAACGGGAACACCTGCAGGCATAGATCTTGGAGGATTAAGACGTCATGTTGTTGCCACTATTTTTAAAAATTTAATCGATAACGAAGAAATGTTCGCACGCTATGACGATGAAGTAATAATGAGACTACCCAAACTTATGCCCAATGCCGGTGAGGATATGAGAACTGCAATGCGAACTATAGGCCATTTATTTGCTCTTTGCTATTCATCCGATACCATGCGAACAGGAGTTTATTTTGAGCCTGCACTATTTGAAACTATTTTATGGCTAATGTATGAGAAGAACTTAAGGCTTTCTAATTTAGACGAAAGAATATTTGCTCAGTTAAAGGGATGGAATTATGATACTCTTGATGATGCAACAAAACAAGCTATCCATGATCACATCCTCGAATGTGACATAGTGTCTCCAGTAAAATTAATAGCTGCGCAAATGAAAAGCGTTCTACCACCTGGATGGCAAGTAAACGTAACACCAGAATATTTACAAAGAAAAATTCAAGGTTTGGCTGTTGATGCAAGCACTTTAAGTGGGGCTATTAGATGGGAACAGCGTTCAGCATCACAAGAAGAATTAGGAAGAACGCAGGGTTTTCTCAATACCTGGATAGCTCGTATGCAACAAGAAAATCGTCAAAAACTAGATGATCTCGTTTTCTTCGCCACTGGCAATAGATCCATCGGAGATGCTAGAATAACAGTATCTTTAATGCCAGGAGTAGATCCAACTAGGTTACCTATAGCACATACCTGTAGTTTACAAATTGAGATACCGATATACGAAAGCCAAGAAATATTTGATCAAAAAATTGAATTAGCTTTAAGTTCTATGACGGGATTTCATTTTGGGTAAGGCAGGATAAGCATTTTGAAGTTTAAGACGTTTTTCGATCAATTAGCAAAATATTGTGGAGCAATTCTTTCAGTTGGTTAGGAAGTGCTGACTCACTCCCCATAGATAAATCCATACCTTTCTACACATCTTGTAAAAAATAATTTTAACCAAAGTTTTTAAATGCCAACCATCCCTGTGTGCAATTATATAAAGCTTGTAACCCTTTCCACATTACTTTGGGACCAGGA
>Ga0233425_10002953_pt1 | contig 32106 bp, 37 predicted proteins | sample Watercolumn_Towu_2_FD_181712 | JGI IMG/M metagenome (GOLD analysis project Ga0233425, IMG submission 181712) | Freshwater microbial communities from Lake Towuti, South Sulawesi, Indonesia - Watercolumn_Towuti2014_140_MG | ecosystem: Environmental > Aquatic > Freshwater > Lake | place... | reverse complement strand
GATGGCGGTCAGAACCAGGGCCCCGGTCCCGGGCAGGCGTCCGACCCGGTCGGACAGGGTGCGGACTTCGCTGCGCAGCGAGGAGAGGTCGGCCTGACGGGCGGCGTCGTTCATCCGGGTCGAGGCGGACTCGACCTTCTCCTCGACGCGCGAGAGCAGCGCCTCCGAGCGGGCGTACTTGTCCTCGATGCGCGCGGTCTTGTCCTCGATGCGGGCAAGCTGGTCGGCGTGGTTGACGGTGGCGGGCGGCTCGGTCCTGCCGGCGCTCGTCGGCGGGGCTGCCGGAGCGGGCGTCGCCGCGGCGGACGGCGCGGGGGAAGACGGCGCGGGGGAAGACGGGGTCGCGGGCGGAATGAAACCGCTCCCGGAAGGCTTGGCCGGCGAAGTCTCGGTCATCGCATACGCACCTTGGATCTTCGGCGAGTCGGGCTCGCCTAAGGGAACTCGAAGGCAATCGGGAGCGGCCGGCCCGATCGGTCGGCCGCTCCCGTGGAAGCGTAGCTAGAGCGTCAGATCAGCTTGGCCATGGCCACGGCGGTGTCGGCCATGCGGTTCGAGAAGCCCCACTCGTTGTCGTACCAGGACAGGATGCGCACGAAGGTGCCGTCCATGACCTTGGTCTGATCGAGGTGGAAGGTGGACGAGTGCGGATCGTGGTTGAAGTCGATCGACACGTTCGGGCGGTCGGTCACGCCGAGCACGCCCTTGAGCGGGCCGGAGGCGGCGGCCTTGATCGCGTCGTTGATCTCCTGGACGGAGGTCGCGCGCTTGGCGGTGAAGACGAGATCGACGGCCGACACGTTCGGGGTCGGCACGCGGATCGCGGTGCCGTCGAGCTTGCCCTTCAGCTCCGGCAGCACGAGGCCGACGGCCTTGGCCGCGCCGGTCGAGGTCGGGATCATCGACAGCGCCGCGGCGCGGGCCCGGTAGAGATCCTTGTGCATCTGATCCAGCGAGGGCTGGTCGTTGGTGTAGGAGTGGATCGTCGTCATGAAGCCGCGCTCGATGCCGACGGTCTCGTCGAGGACCTTGGCGACCGGGGCGAGGCAGTTCGTGGTGCAGGAGGCGTTGGAGACCACCAAGTGGTCGCCCGTGAGCCGGTCGTGGTTGACGCCGTAGACGACCGTCAGGTCAGCGCCGTCGGCGGGGGCCGAGACGAGGACGCGCTTGGCGCCAGCGTCGAGATGGGCCTTCGCCTTGTCCTTCGAGGTGAAGATGCCGGTGCATTCCATCGCGATGTCGACGCCCAAATCGCGATGGGGCAGCTCGGCCGGATTGCGCACGGCGGTGACGCGGATGCGCCGGCCGTTGATGACGATGTCGTCGCCCTCGACCGCGACCTCGGCCGGGAAGCGGCCGTGCACGGAATCGTAGCGCAGCAGGTGAGCGTTTGTCTCGACCGGGCCGAGATCGTTGATGGCGACGACCTCGATGTCGGTGCGACCGGCTTCGACGATGGCGCGCAGCACGTTGCGGCCGATGCGGCCGAACCCGTTGATGGCAACCTTGACGGTCACGGCGTGACTCCTTCGTGATGGGGCGCACCCGCGCGCCGATGGGAAACAGGTCGGGCCCGCCGGCGGCCTTCGCCAGCGGCGTCCGATGACGATGCGACCGCTCCAAGCGGGGCGGCACTGAACCGGGGATGAACCGTGCGGCAGCCCGCGCCCGTCCGGTCGGCGGACGGTCTGAGCGGGGAGCCGGGGAGAGTCACGGTTTTGGGATTCCGTTGGGCGGCCCCGCGCCGGGGGATCGAGGCCGGGCGCCGGCTCTCTAACATGGCGTCCGGGGCTGTCAAAGATCGGGGGTAGGCCTGTGAATTGGCTGGAATTTCGAATGCTCTTGGCTGAAACCTGTCGACCGCGAGGATTCGGAGTACCGCGAAAGTCCTTCCGCCGTCGGCCGTTTGCGTTCTGGCCGCCACGGCGCCGGACGCGTTCCGTGGCAGGCTCCGGCGAAGCGGCAACCGACGGGTGACCATGGCGCGAACCGATTCGAAGACGCTGCAGGTGAAGGAGCAGGCAAAGGGACCGGACGCCGGCCTGGAGGAGGCGCTTCACCGGCTCGACACGGCGCTCGCGCTGCTGGAAACGGCGGTGGCCCGCAAGCTCGAGGCCGAGCGCAGCCGCGGCGACCGGGAGACCGAGTTCGCCCTGCTCGAGGAGGACCGGGTCCGGCTCGCCGCCGAACTCGATGCGGCGGGCGCCCGTCTCGCCCGGATGACGAGCACCACCGGCGAGGTCAACCGCCGCCTCGATCGCGCCATCGAGACGGTGGAAGACGTCCTGTCCGGCTCCGCCGGCCGCTGAGTTCGAGTCAGGTTCATCACGGATGCCGCACGTCAACGTCACCATCGCGGGCAAGAGCTACCGCATGGCCTGCGGCCCCGGCGAGGAGGAGCATCTCTCCGCCCTCGCCAAGAGCTTCGACGACCGGATCACGGAGATGCGCGGCGCCTTCGGCGAGATCGGCGACATGCGCCTGCACGTCATGGCCTCGCTGACGCTGGCCGACGAGCTACACGAGGCCCGGCGCCGCATCGCCGATCTGGAGCGCAACGCGGCCCAGGGTGCCGCCGAGCAGGCGCGGCTCGCCGGCGGCGTCGGCGTCGCCGCCGAGCGGATCGACCGGCTCGCCCGGGCCCTGTCGGGTCAGCCGACCGGGCCTGCCTCCGGCAAGGGCGAGGCCGAGCGCGGCAATTGACCGGGCCGGCGGGCGTTTCACGGTCGGATCATCGCGCCGGCTTCGATTTTCTCCGGCATGACGCGGTCAGCCCCTGGCGCAAGGGCCGCCGCGCGTCTATCTCTGGCGGGCGGGGCTGCAGAGTTCGTCAGGAGAACTTTCCCCGGGGCCTTATCGACTCCCTCGGGAGCTGTCACTGGCCTCGTCCGTGGACCTGGCCAACACGGCGCCCACCTACTCTGTAGGTTTCCCGGGATCGACACTCCAACGGCTCAGGTGGCTCCGCACTCTTCCCCCGAACGCTCGCTCAAGGCGAGCCTCCGCGCCGAGGCGCTCGGCCGCCGCGACGCACTCTCGCCCGAGGCCCGCGCCGCCGGCTCGTTGCGCGCCGCCGAGATCATCGCAGGCCTTCCCGAACTGGCGGAGGCGCCGCTCGTCGGTGCCTTCTGGCCGATCCGCTCCGAGATCGACCCGCGCCCGCTGATCGAGCGCCTGTTCGCCCGCGGCCAGCGGGTGGCGCTGCCGAAGGTTACGAAGCAGGGACTCGTCTTCCGCGAATGGCGCGCCGGGGAGGAACTGGTGAAAGGCGGCTTCGGCCTCAGCGAGCCCCGCGACGACCTGCCCCCACTCGACCCGACCGCCCTCATCGTGCCGCTCGCCGCCTTCGATCGGACGGGCCAGCGCATCGGCTACGGCGCGGGCTACTACGATCAGGCGATCGAGCGGCTCTCGCAGAACGGCCCCGTGCTGACGGTGGGCATCGCCTTCTCCGTGCAGGAGATCGCCCGCGTCCCGGCCGAGCCGCACGACCGCCCCCTCGACCATCTCGTGACCGAGACCGGCCCCGTACCGCTCCGGCAAAGCTAGATCTTCTTCACGATGCGCATCCTCTTCCTCGGCGACATCGTCGGACGCTCCGGCCGCTATGCCGTCACCGAACGGCTGCCTGGCCTGCGCGAGCGCTGGCGCCTCGACTGCGTGGTGATCAACGGCGAGAACGCCGCCGGCGGTTTCGGCATCACCGAGTCGATCTGCGACGAGATCCTCCAGGCCGGCGCCGATGCGGTGACCCTGGGCAACCACTCCTTCGACCAGCGCGAGGCCCTCGTCTTCATCGCCCGCCAGCCCAGGCTGATCCGGCCGGCGAACTACCCGCCCGGCACCCCCGGCCGCGGCGCCACCGTGATCGAGACGGCCCGCGGCGCCCGCGTGCTCGTCGTCAACGTGATGGGCCGCATCTATCTCGATCCCCTCGACGATCCCTTCGCCGCGGCCGAGCGGGAACTCGAAGCCTGCCCGCTCGGGGCGGCGGCGGACGCGGTCATCGTCGACATGCACGCGGAGGCGACCAGCGAGAAGCAGGCCATGGGGCATTTCCTCGACGGCCGCGCCAGCCTCGTCGTCGGCACCCACACCCACGCGCCGACCGGCGACCACCGCATCCTGCCCGGCGGCACCGCCTATCTCTCGGATGCCGGCATGTGCGGCGACTACGACTCGATCCTCGGCATGCAGAAGGACGAGCCGGTGCGCCGCTTCCTGCAGAAGACACCGGGCTCGCGCCTCGAAGCGGCCACCGGCGAGGGCACTCTGTGCGGCGTCGCGGTCGAGACCGACGATGCGACGGGGCTGGCCAAGCGCGTCTGGGCGGTCCGGCTCGGGCCGCATCTGGAAGAGACCTGGCCGCGCGAGTGGGATTGAGGCCGCCTCGGCGCGCGTCGGGCGCCGCCGCACTGTGACTTGATCGCGGCAGGCCGAGCCGCCAGAGTGCCGCCGGTTTTGTCACAGCGGTGCCGCCGATCCCGGCGTCAGGCCCAACACGAGTATGGACCCGATGGCGGCCCGTTCCGCGTCCCTCGACACGCCCCCCCTGGCCAAGCCCGGCATGACGCTGGTGCGGATGCTGGTGTTCCTGGCGCTCGCGGGCTTCCTCGCCTTCGTCCTCTACAAGCAGATCACCCCGGCCTTCCTCGCCAATCCCGGCCTGAACGGGCTGATCCTCGGCGTGCTGCTGATCGCGGTGCTGCTCGCCTTCGGGCAGGTGACGCGGCTGTTCCGCGAGGTGCGCTACGTCAACGCGGTCGCCGCCGGGCAGAACCCGAAGGACCGTCCGAGCCTGCTCGCGCCCCTACTCCCCGCCATCGCGGCCCGGCGCGAGGGCGTGACGCTGTCGAGCACCCGCGCCCATCTCGACACCACCGCCGTCCGCCTCGACGAGGGCCGCGAGATCCTGCGCTACATCGCCGGCATCCTGATCCTGCTCGGCCTGCTCGGCACCTTCTGGGGTCTGATCGAGACGCTCTCGGCGGTGGGTTCGGTAATCGGCGGCATGCGCGGGGGCGGCGATGCGGCGGTGATGTTCGACGAACTCAAGAGCGGGCTCGCGGTGCCGCTCTCCGGCATCGGCCTCGCCTTCTCCGCCTCGCTGTTCGGCCTCGCCTCCTCGCTGATCGTCGGCTTTCTCGACCTTCAGGCGGGTCAGGCGCATTCCCGCTTCCACAACGAACTCGAAGATTGGCTCGTCTCCGGAGAGGAGCAGACGCAGGTCTCGGCCGTCGCCGCGCGGCGCGCGCCGGAGCACGACCCGGCCATCGCCCGCGACCTGCAGGCCGCGGTCGACCGCCTCAGCGGCGTCATCGCCGAGGGCGCCGGAGGCCGCGGCGCAACCCAGGCCATGACCAATCTCGCCGAGGGCATCCAAGGCCTCGTGCAGCACATGCGGGCCGAGCAGCAGATGATCCGCGACTGGGTCGAGGCCCAGGCCGCCCGGGAGCGCGAGCTGAAGCAGGTGCTCGACCGGCTGGCGCGCGAGAAGGTCAATTAGGAGCATGGCCGAGCGAAGTGGAGGCCGGTTCGCGTGAAGACCATGCAATCACGAGGGTCAGCGCCGCGGCTGCGCCAGCGGGCGGGGCGCTGAGATGGCCTCCGCTCGCGCGCGCTCGCAGCGCAGCCTGAACGTCTGGCCGGGCTATGTGGACGCGCTGGCCACCCTCCTGCTCGCGGTCGTGTTCCTGCTCACCGTCTTCGTGGTGGGGCAGTTCTTCCTCTCGCAGGAATTGACCGGCCGCGACGCGGTCCTGAACCGCCTCAACCGCCAGATCGCCGACCTCACCGACCTGTTGGCGCTGGAACGCTCGGGCCGCCGCGCACAGGAAGAGGCGGCGGCCGGACTGCGCAACACCCTGACCGCGACGGAGGCCGAGCGCGACCGACTCCGCGCGCTCGCGGACGCGAACGAGGCGGCCCAGGGCAAGAGCGCCGATGTCGATGCGCAGCTCGCCGCCGAGCGCGGGGCGACGCAGCGGGCGCAGAATCAGGTCGAGCTGCTGAACGAGCAGATTCGTGCCCTGCGCCGCCAGCTCGCGGCGCTCGAAGACGCGCTGGCGGCCTCCGAAACCCGCGACCGGGAGAGCCAAGCGCGAATCGCCGAGCTCGGCAGCCGGCTCAACGTGGCGCTCGCCCAGAGGGTGCAGGAACTCGCCCGCTACCGATCCGACTTCTTCGGCCGCCTGCGGCAAGTCATCGGCAGCCGCACCGACGTCCGCATCGTCGGCGATCGCTTCGTGCTGCAATCCGAGGTGCTGTTCGCCGCGGGCTCGGCGGCGCTGAAGCCGGAGGCCGAGCCGGAACTCGACCGGATCGCGGGGGCCATTCTCGACATCGCGCGGGAGATTCCGGCCGACATTCCCTGGGTGCTGCGCGTCGATGGCCATACCGACGCGCGGCCGATCCAATCGGCCCAGTTCCCGTCGAACTGGGCGCTGTCGGCGGCGCGCGCGATCGCGGTCGTGCAGTACCTGCGGACCAAGGGCATCCCGCCGCAGCGGCTGCTCGCGGGCGCCTTCGGCGAGTTCCAGCCGCTCGATTCGGGGACGAGTGACGAGGCCTACGCGCGCAACCGCCGGATCGAGATGAAGCTGACGGAGCGGTGAGAGGTCCTCGATCGTCGCTTGCGTAAATTCGTGTGCAGCCTACTCTCTCCGCATGACGGTGGAAGCATTCTACACTCTACGTCAGCAGGCACCGCGGTCCGTCTTCAAGGATCTCGACCGCGTCGTCCTGACGGCCGAGGTGACGACCGACGACGGCGATCGTGTCGAGGCGGGATCCGCGGGGACAGTGGTCGGCGTCTGGCTCGATGGCGCGGCCTATGAAGTGGAATTCACGGCGCCCGTCGCGGGTCTGGCGACGGTGCTTCCGAGCGCCCTGCGCGCCTTGACCCTGAAGCCTTGAACAGACCGACACGATCGCCTTCGGCTTTCACGATCAGTTCGGACAAAATCGTCGATTACCTCTTGAATTTGACGCATCCCGACGGTGGATCCAAGGCGCGCTTTCTGGCGATGTTCGGCTTTTCCATCGCCGCCCCGAAGGTCTTGGCTCAAGCATTGCTTGCTCATGCCAAGCCCGAACACTTGGCCAGGGAGGGGCTGACACCCCTCGGTGACGTGAAGCTCGTCTACGAAGGTCCGCTTCAGACGCCCCATGGGCGTTCGCCGACTGTGCGAACAGTCTGGCGCTTCATTTCCGATTATACGGCCTACTTCGTCACGGCCGTACCATTGAAAGAGAGCCGCTAAAACTCGCTCCGATACGCGAACAGCCCCGGCACGCCGCCGGTCATCACGAACAGAACAGGCGCACCGCGCTCGTACAGGCCCGCCCGCACGTCGTGGAGCAGCCCCGCGAACGCCTTGCCGCTGTAAACGGGATCGAGCAGCAGCCCTTCCGTGCGGGCCATGAGCCGTACGGCCTCGCGCATGCCCTCGGTCGGGATGCCGTAGCCGGGTCCGCGATGGGCGCCGTCGACGCGGATGGCGTCGTCGGAGAGTGTGTGGCCACCGTCGATCAGCGCGAGTGTGTCGCGGGCTCGGGCAAGCGTCGCCGCCCGCGCCTCGGCTTCAGGAGCGAGCACCGTGTAGGACTGCGCCAAGTGCGGGTCGCGTCCGGCGGCGGCAAGCCCGGCGGCGAGGCCGGCATGGGTGCCGGAACTGCCGTTCGGCACGACGATCCGGGCGAAGCCGAGACCGAGATTGGCGGATTGCTCGAGGATCTCGGCGGCGCAGGCCGCGTAGCCGAGGCAGCCGAGCGGGCTCGACCCGCCGGATGGAAAGACGGAGACGCGCCGGCCCTCCGCCCGCAGCTCGTCCGCCCGCGCCTCGGCCAGGGCCAGCGAACCGGCCTCGCCCGGCAGCAGGTGGACGCGGGCGCCGAACAGGTCCTGCAGCAGACGGTTGCCGTTGCCGGTGTAGTCGGCATCCTCCCGCGGGACGCTGCGGGTCAGGAACAACTCGCAGGCGAGTCCCATCCGCGCGGCTGAGGCGGCGGTGAGCCGGGCGTGGTTCGATTGCAGCGCGCCGACGGTGATCACCGTGTCGGCCCGCGCCGCCAGCGCCTGGCCGAGCAGGAATTCGAGCTTGCGCAGCTTGTTGCCGCCGAGTCCCACCGGCCCGACATCGTCGCGCTTCACGAAGAGGCGGACGCCGTTCAGCTCAGCTCCGAGATGGGTCGAGAGGCGATCGAGCGAGCGGATCGGCGTCGGCCCGTCGGTCAGCGCCACGCGGGGGAAGCGGGTGAGCTCCATGAATCTCCCTTGCAGCCGCTACTCCGCCGCGTGTTTCGGACGCGGGTCGCGCGCCCGGGCGCTCTCGTCGAAGCTGTCGGCGAATTGCAGGCTCGCGAGCTGCGCGTAGAGGGCGCCGCGGGCGAGCAGGCTTTCGTGGGTGCCCTCCTCGACGATCTTCCCGCCGTCGAAGACGAGGATGCGGTCGGCGGCGCGAATCGTCGCGAGGCGATGGGCGATCACAAGGGTCGTGCGGCCCTGCATCAGCCGGTCGAGGGCGTTCTGCACGGCCCGCTCGCTCTCCGCATCGAGGGCCGAGGTGGCCTCGTCGAGGAGCAGGATCGGCGCGTCCTTGAGGATCGCGCGGGCGATGGCGATGCGCTGGCGCTGGCCGCCCGAGAGGGTGGTGCCGCGCTCGCCGAGCAGCGTCGCGTAGCCCGCCGGCAGGGCGCGGATGAAGCCGTCGGCATTGGCGAGCCGGGCGGCCTCCTCCACCTCCGCCTCGCTGGCGCCCGGGCGTCCGTAGCGGATGTTCTCCAGCACCGTTCCGGAGAACACCACCGGATCCTGCGGCACCAGGGAGAGACGCGCGCGCAGGGCGTCGAGATCGGCCTGCGGCAGGGGGACGCCGTCGATCGTCACGCGGCCCTCGTCGGGATCGTAGAAGCGCAGCAGCAGTTGCAGCACCGTGGTCTTGCCGGCGCCCGAGGGGCCGACCAGGGCGATGCGCTCGCCCGGTGCCGCGGTGAAGGAGATGCCGTCGAGCGCCGCGTGTTCGGGCCGGGTCGGGTGCGGAAGCGCACCGCCTCGAACGCGACCGCGCCGCGGGCCGGGCTCGGCAGGGCGAGCGGGTGCTCGGGGGAGCGGATCGCCGGCTCGGCAGCCAGGATCTCGCCGAGCCGCTCGGCGGCACCTGCAGCCTGGGCGAGTTCGCCGTAGACCTCGGAGAGCTGGCCGAGCGCACTCGCGCCGAACACGGCGTAGAGCACGAATTGCGAGAGCTGGCCGGCGGTGGTGGTGCCCGCGAGCACGCCCTTGGCGCCGTACCACATGACGCCGACCACCGAGGCCGAGATCAGGAAGATCGCCACGCCCGTGAGCAGGGCGCGGGCGACGATCGAGGCTCGCGCGGCCCGATAGGCGTTCTCGGACGCGTCGGCGAAGCGCGCGGCGGTGGCGCGGCCCATGCCGAAGGCCTGCATCGTGCGCACGGCACCGACGGCCTCCGCCGCGTAGGCGGAGGCGTCGGCGAGCCGATCCTGCGCCGCGCGGGAGCGCCGCCGCACGCCGCGGCCGGACAGGATCAGCGGGAAGACGATCAGCGGGATCGCGGCCAGCACGAGGATCGACAGGCCGGGGCTCGTCCAGACCATCATGGCGACGGCGCCGACGAACAGGAACAGGTTGCGCAACAGGATCGAGATCGAGACGCCGAACACCGCCTTGACCTGCGTCGCGTCCGCCGTCAGCCGCGAGACGATCTCGCCCGACTGCGACTTGTCGAAGAAAGTCGGATCGAGACTCGTCAGCCGGGCGAAGACGGCCGAGCGCAGATCCGCCACGACGCGCTCACCGAGCGTTACCACCGAGTAGTAGCGGCCCGCGCTCGATACCGCGAGCACCGCGACGACGCCGAGCAGCGCCACGAAGTAGGAATTGATGAGCGCCTGCCCCTCCGGCGAGAAGCCGTGGTCGATCACCCGCCGGATCGCGATCGGCACGACGAGCGTCGCACCGGAGGCCGCGATCAGCGAGACCAGCGCCGCGAGGATGCGGCCCCGATAGCGGCTCGCGAAGGGAATCAGGGGTTTGAGCGCTCCGAGCGGCGCCCGCCCCCGAAGGGCCGCCTGCGGGTCGTTCCGCAGGTCGTTGCTTGCGCCGGACGACGCGTCACGCCTGCGGGCCATCATTCCTCGACATCGTTTCGTCCCCTCCTGTGCCGCTTCTGTCTCGGCTGTCGTGTCGGTCGTGTCGCCGCCTTCAGGCCATCGCATAAGCAGCGCGCGCGTCGATTTCCAGTTCGTGCCCGCTCTGCGGACAGATCATGGCCGCCCTTCTGTGCCGCGCTTCCGCGCGCGACGGTCGATCAGCCCTCCCCTGGCGGTCTTGTCGGTTGCCCGAGGCTGAGGTATAGGCGCGCCTTCATCGGAATGCGCGCGATGTTTTGCCCCTGGCTCTTCCCCTGAGTGGCGGGGTCGGTCGGCGTGCTACCTCAGGAATTCGTCATGGCAAAGAACGAGGCCGCCAAGGCCAAGGGGACCGAGCACCCCGACTACCACTTCATCAAGGTCGTGATGACCGACGGCACCGAGTACAAGACCCGGTCGACCTACGGCAAGGAAGGCGACGTCCTCAACCTGGACATCGACCCGACCACGCACCCGGCCTGGACCGGCGGCGAGCAGAAGATGCTCGATCGCGGCGGTCGCGTCTCGCGCTTCAACAACCGCTTCGCCGGCCTCGGCTTCGGCAAGAAGTGATTTCTCGGGATTTGGGCTCTGGCCCGAGTCGCTGAAACGGCGCCGCTTGCGGCACCGTTTTCGTATGCGTGCGGTTCGGCGCCTCCCAGGAAGCGGGCGGGCGAATCAAAACGGGCGCGGCCACCGCTTGATGACACGCGCCCCGTTCCGCCCCGGCCTCGACCGCCCGGGAACTGCCTTTCAAGGCCGAAAACTCACTCTCCGCCGAAGGCCGCCCGCAGGCGCCCGAACTGCGCAGTCACCGGGCTCTCCCGCGGCACCGGCACGGGACGGTCCTCGCTGATCAGCGCATCGAGGTGGAGGATACGCGCGTGCAGCCGCCGCGAGCGGCGCACGAGATCCTGAAGCCGGAGCGGCAAGGCGGCGAAGGTCTCGCCGGCTTCAGGAAGGGCCCGGTCCGTTTCGGCGAGCTTGACGCGGGTCTTCTCTTCCTGCGCCTGGCTCAAGGAGATCTCACCCTCGGACACCGCCCGCTGAACCAGCAGCCAGGAGGCGATCTGCATCAGCCGGGTGGTGAGGCGCATGCTCTCGCTGGCATAGGCGAGCGTGGCATCGCGCGAGATCAGCCGCGACTCGGCCCTGCCCTCTCCGTCGAGATAGGCCGCGGTCTCCTCGACCAGCAGCATGCCGTCGCGGAACAGGGTCTTGAAGGCTTCCGACGACACGTAGGACTCGCCGAAGCTCACCCACTCGCGGTCGTCCCGGAACGTGACGTCGAACTCGGTCATCCTGCCTCCTGTACCGCCAGCGAACCATCTGTCCCACCGTGGGACGATTTCGGTGCGAATGCAGCCAGTGGGGCAAGTGTAGCGCCGAACGCGAGCCGCGAGGGGGTTCACGTCCTTTTAACGTTAACGGCGACGGGGCGGCGGACGGCGTGACGCCGGAGCGATGCCGAGATCAGGGCTCGGCACCAAAAAAGAAGCCGCTCCAGAGGAGCGGCTGTCACGAGTCTTACAGGGAGGCATCAAACAGACTGGACAGAGATCCTAATTAGGATCCAGACAATCTGGATGTATCTCTTTCTAAAACAGAAAGGTTAACGCATCGTTAAACGCTGCCTGAGCCTTCGAAAATGCTGCGGACGCCGGGATCAGCGGGGTGTGACCGCACGTGCCTGCGTTGCCGTGCATCGGAAACGCAGGACGATGATCGAACCGGACCGCAGCACCGTTCCAAGTCCTGCGCCGCATCGGCAGGCCGACATTGACTTGCAGCGCCCCCTCCTCCATAAGCCGCGCCATTGCGAAGCGGCGCCCTGTCCCGGGCGCCCTTCGCGTTTGCAGATCCCATTTCGAGGTTCACACACGGTCCGCGCGCTGATCGCAAGCGCCGCCGGGTCGATACCTCGACCGCCGGAGACCGACCATGAAGAGAACCTACCAGCCCAGCAAGCTCGTCCGTAAGCGCCGTCACGGCTTCCGCGCCCGCATGGCGACCGCCGGCGGCCGCAAGGTCATCGCCGCCCGCCGCGCGCACGGCCGCAAGCGCCTCTCGGCCTGACACAATCCGTGGCGCCGGACGCCGGCGCCGCGTCTTGCAACACGAGCCCGCAAATCGGGATCGGAGCGCCCGTGCCGACGATCGGACGTCTCCGGCGGCGCCCGGATTTCCTGGCAGCCGCCCAGGGCCGACGCTTCCATACGGAACGCATGAGCGCCCAGGGGCGCCTGCGCGCTCCCGACGAGACCCGCGACGGTGCGACCGCCGAGGGGCTCTTCCTCGGCTTCACCATCACCAAGCGCGTAGGGCATGCGACCGAACGCAACCGGATCCGGCGACGCCTGCGCAGCGCCGTCGCTGCCGTGGCGGCGGATGCTCCTTCGATCGGAGCGGATGTCGTGGTAATCGCCCGACGCCCGGCCCTCGATGCTCCCTTCGAGAGCCTCGTCGAGGATCTGCGCCGCGCCCTTCACTCGGTGACGCGCCCGGCCGCGCTGCGCTCCGGCGACGCCGCCCGATCGCCGTCGTCCAAGCTGCCCTCATCGCCGCCCTCGCCCCGATCGGGACGCGGCGGCTCACGCTCCGGTCGGGGCGCGGCCTCGGGCGGCACGTCCACCTTTCCCTCCACATCGAAGGCGCCTGACGGATCGACCGATGGGTAACGACAAGACGAACATGTTCGTCGCCATCGCCTTGTCGCTGGTGGTCCTGCTTGGCTGGCATTACTTCGTCACCGGGCCGGCCAGCGAGCGGCAGCGACAGGCGGCACAGAGCCAGACCGCACAGCAGCCCGGCGCGCCGCAGACGGCCGACGGCATCCCGGCCCCGAGTCCGCGGGAGGGCAGCCCCCACGCGCCCGTTCCCGGCACGGTGCCGGGTACCGCCGCACAGGGCCCCGTCTCGCGCGAGGACGCCCTGGCCCGCTCCGCCCGCGTCCGCCTCGACACGCCGGCGCTCTACGGCTCGATCGCGCTCAAGGGCGCGCGCATCGACGATGTGAGCCTCAAGAACTACCACGAGACCGTCAGCGACGAGAGCCCGCGCATCGTGCTGCTCTCGCCCACCGGCAGCGCCAACCCGTACTACGCCGAGTTCGGCTGGGTCGGTGCCAATGCCGGCCCGCTGCCCAACGGCGACACGGTGTGGAAGGCCGACGGCGACCTGCTCGCCCCCGGCAAGCCGCTGACGCTGAGCTGGGACAACGGCCAGGGCCTCGTGTTCAAGCGCATGATCGCCGTGGACGACAAGTTCATGTTCACGGTGCGCGACGAGGTGGAGAACACCTCGGCCAACCCCGTCACGCTCTTCCCCTACAGCCTCGTCTCGCGCTGGGGTAAGCCGCACACCCAGGGCTACTACGTGCTGCACGAGGGCCTGATCGGCGTGCTCGGCAACGACGGCCTGCAGGAATACACCTACGACAAGGTCGCCAAGGAGCCCGCCTATGGCGGTCCCGGCACCCTGGGCAAGGCCTGGACGAACGTGACCGGCGGCTGGGTCGGCATCACCGACAAGTACTGGGCCGCCGCCGCGATTCCAGAGCAGGACAAGCCGTTCACCGGTGCCTTCACCGAGCGCACCGACGGCGCCACCAAGGTCTACCAGACCTCCGTGCGCGGCGACGCCGTCACGGTCGCGCCGAACGCCTCCTCGGCCACCACCCAACGCCTGTTCGCGGGCGCCAAGGAGGTGAACCAGATCAATGCCTACGAGCGCGAGCTCGGCATCAAGCAGTTCGACCTGATGATCGACTGGGGCTGGTTCTGGTTCCTGACCAAGCCGATGTTCCGGGCGCTGGACTTCTTCTTCCATCTCGCCGGCAATTTCGGCGTCTCGATCCTGCTCGTGACGCTGATCCTGAAGATCTTCTTCCTGCCGATCGCCAACCGCTCCTACGTCTCCATGGCCAAGATGAAGGCCGTGCAGCCGGAGATGACCTCCATCCGGGAGCGCTACAAGGACGACCGGACGAAGCAGCAACAGGCGATGATGGAGCTGTACAAGAAGGAGAAGATCAATCCGGTGGCCGGCTGCTGGCCGGTGCTGATCCAGATCCCGGTCTTCTTCGCGCTGTACAAGGTCCTGTTCATTACCATCGAGATGCGGCACGCGCCGTTCTTCGGCTGGATCCAGGACCTCGCCGCGCCCGATCCGACCAGCATCGTGAACCTGTTCGGCCTGCTGCCCTTCGCCGCGCCCGACTTCATCCATCTGGGCGTGTGGCCGATCATCATGGGCATCACGATGTTCGTGCAGATGAAGATGAACCCCGCGCCGCCGGACCCGGTCCAGGCGCAGGTCTTCGCCTTCATGCCGATCGTGTTCACCTTCATGCTCGGCTCGTTCCCCGCCGGCCTCGTGATCTACTGGGCCTGGAACAACACCCTCTCGGTGATCCAGCAATACATCATCATGCGCCGCAACGGCGTGAAGGTGGAATTGTGGGACAACATCAGGGGCATGTTCAAACGCGGCGACAAGAAAGCCGCGGCCACCAAGGGCTGACCGCGACAGCCCTCTCTCCACCCCGCGGATCCCGGCCCTGTCCGGGATCCGCTGCGTTCCGGCCCGGGCCGAGCCCGCCCGGCTTCATCGGGACGGCGTCGACGGGTAAAGCGATATCCGTGATGACCGAAGCCGCCACCGACGCTCCCTCCCCCGAACTGCTGGAAGCCGGCCGCCTGCTGTTTGCGGGCGAGGCCGAGTTTACCGCCGCCGCGCCGGCGCTCGGCGCCCTGCCGCCGATGGAGGGCGTGGAGATCGCCTTCGCCGGGCGCTCGAACGTCGGCAAGTCGAGCCTCGTCAACGCGCTGACCGGGCGCAACACCCTGGCGCGCACCTCGCACACGCCGGGCCGCACCCAGCAGCTCAACTTCTTCCGCATCGGCGGGCGCCTGATGCTCGTCGATATGCCGGGCTACGGCTACGCTGCGGTCGAGAAGGCCAAGGTCGAAGCCTGGACCCAGCTGATCCACGCCTACCTCAAGGGCCGCTCGAACCTCGCGCGGGTCTACGTGCTGATCGATTCCCGGCACGGTCTGAAGTCGATCGACACCGACCTGCTCGACGGGCTCGACAAGGCGGCCGTGTCCTACCAGATCGTGCTGACCAAGGGCGACGCCCTCAAGAAGTCCGAGATCGAGCGGCGCATCGCGGGCATCCAGGCGGCCCTCGCCAAGCGCCCGGCGGCCTATCCGGAGGTGCTGCTGACCTCGAGCCGCGACGATCGCGGCGTGGCGGAGCTGCGCGCCAGCATCGCCCGGTTGTTGCAGGAGCGCGGCGCGTGACCGGCCTCGACCGCGTTCTCGCTGCGCTCGCAGCCCTAGCCGGCGGCCTCGGCGTGGCAGCCAGCGCCGCGGCCGCCCATACCAGCGGCGGCGAGACCCTGAAGACCGCGGCCCAGTTCCTGCTGTTCCACGCGCCGGCCGTACTTGCGCTCACGGGCCTCGCCGCAGCGGGCCCGATCCGCGCCGGCCTGGCCCGCCTCGCGGCCGCCGCGCTGCTGATCGGCCTCGCGCTGTTCTCGGGCGATCTCGCCCTGCGGGCATTGGCCGGGACGCCGCTGTTTCCCATGGCGGCGCCGAGCGGCGGCGTGGTGCTGATGGCCGGCTGGCTCCTCGCGGCCGTCGCTGTGCTGGTGCCCGCACGGCGCTGAGATGGGCCACGGGCGAGGGAGGATCGCGTGCTGAGACGCTGGCTCGTGCTCGCCGTCGGCCTCGCGGCGCTTCCCCTCCAGGCCGCAGAGATCGAGGAGAACGAGCCCCTCGTCATGCGGCTGATCTTCGAGGATTGCCTCGGCTACATCCGCCACGGCCGCACGCCGTTCGAGGGGCTCGCCACCCGGCCCGCGTCCCGGCAGGCGATCGCGGAGCCCCCATCCCGCGCGCCGGACCGGGAGAAGGCGGTCGAGCTCCTGTCGCCGCGCTACGTCGCCGCCTGGGGCCGCGACGGCCGGACGCGGCACTGCCTGATCCGGACCGTGTGGTGGGCGGAGCGGGACCGGCTTTCGGCCCGCCTCGGCGTGCGGGCGACGGGTTTCCTCTCGCGCGTCACCGAGAGGGCGCGCACCGCGGGCTTCGAGGAAGCCTTCCCAGCGGACACCTTCTCCTCGCTCGCCACGAGCCACTGGTCGGAGCGGAGCACCGGCCATGACAGCGGCCCGCTGCGGCCCGTCAGCTTCACGATCCTCGCCACCGGCGGCGACGAGGCCCGCGGCCTCCTGGATGCCGGCCTCATCGTGATGGGCGGCCCGCCGCAGGGCCGCCCCTGATCGCGCCTCAGCCCGGCATCACCGGCGGGTGATATTCCAGCGTGAAGGCGAGCGCCCAGAGCAGGAACAGCACCAGCGGCAGGTGCACGATGAGCTGCAGGAAGCTGAAGCCGACGATGTCGCGGGCCTTCAATCCCAAGATGCCGAGCAGCGGCAGCATGAAGAACGGGTTGATCAGGTTCGGCAGGGCCTCGGCCGCGTTGTAGACCTGCACCGCCCAGCCGAGATGCACCTTCAGCTCGTTGGCCGCCTGCATCACGTAGGGTGCCTCCAGCAGCCACTTGCCGCCACCCGAGGGAATGAAGAAGCCAAGCAGCGCCGAGTAGACGCCCATCGCCAGCGGAAAGCTCCCTTGCGTGTTCAGGGCCACGAAGGCGTGGGCGATCACGTCCGAGAGGCTGTGCCCGGCGGCGTTCTTGGCGCCCGTCAGGATCGCGGCGATGGCGGCGTAGAACGGAAACTGGATCAGGATGCCGGCCGTGGCGGGCACCGCCTTGGCGAGCGAGGCCAGGAAGCGCTTCGGCCGCCAGTGGAGGACGAGGCCCGCCATCAGGAACAGGAAGTTGTAGGTGTTGAGGTTGGAGATCGCGATCATCCAGTCCTGGCGCGCGAATTCCTGAATCAGCCAACCGGCCGCCAGCAGGCCGATCAGCACCGTCAGCACGGGCGCATGTTCGAGCCACTCGCCGGGCTGTTTCGGCGGAGGCAGGCTCGCCTCCTCCTTCGACACGTCGACGCCGAGATCCTGGGCCGTCATCGCGGTGTCGCGCCCCGGTGCGGAGGCGACCGCGATCACGGCCGAGATCACCACGAGGATCACGGTGATCAGGATGGACTGCCAGAGGAAGATCGTCTCGCTGAACGGGATCACGCCGGTGATCGGCAGCAGGCCCGGCGGCAGGCTCTTGGGATTGGCCTGAAGCTGCGCGGCGGAGGAGGACAGGCCCATCGCCCAGGTGGCGCCGAGACCGAGATAGGCGGCGGCCCCGGCGGCCCGGTAATCCATCCGCAGGTCGGTGCGGCGGGCGAGCGCCCGGGCGAGCAGGCCGCCGAAGATCAGGCTGAGCCCCCAGCTCAGGAGCGAGGAGAGCATGGTGGCGAGTGCGACGTAGCCGATGGCGCCGCGCCCGGTCTTGGGCACCAGCGCCATCCGCTCGATCAGCGCCTGGACCGGCGCCGAGGTCGCCACCACGTAGCCGCCGATGGTGACGAAGACCATCTGCATGGTGAAGGGGATCAGGCTCCAGAAGCCGTCGCCGAAGCTCTTGGTCACCGCCTGGACCGGCGCGCCGTTGATGAGGGCGGCGCCGGCCACGATGACGACGGCGATGGCCACGAACACGAAGGCGTCCGGAAACCACTTCTCGGCCCAGTCGGTGAAGCGCAGGGCGAGGCGGGCCATCGCCCTCTCCTCGGTCCGATCGCGGGGCTTTGCGGGCGCATCCATGGACGTCGTCTCCTGATCCGCAACGCGAGCGGCCGCGGTTATCCCCGTTAGACGGGGAGCCGCGGCCGGGTTCAAGCGGGTCCGGTTACGAAACCCCAGCGCTCACAGAAATCGAGATCGTCCGCCCACGCGGTATCGGCACCTCAGCGGGCCGGCACGCGCAGGAATTCAACGGCCGGCCCTTGGCTCTCCGAAAACACGCCCGCCGTCAGCGCGTTGCCGAAGACCGCGCCGGTATCGAGATTGGTGCGGAAGCGGCGGCAATCCGGCCCGCCTCGGGTCTGCGGCGTGTGGCCGTGAACCACGTGGCGGCCGAAATCATGGTCCTCCGACAGGAACGGCTCGCGGATCCAGAGGCGGGTATGCCGGTCCGAATCCGGCACTTCGGTGTCGGAGCGGAAGCCGGCATGGACGTACCAGCGCTGCGCATCCTCGTGCAGGGTCGGAAGGGCCTCGATCCAGTCCAGCACCTCGCCGGGCAGTTCCTCCGGCCCCGAAACCCCGAACGACGCGAGCGCCTCGGCGCCGCCATTATAGACCCAATGGTCGAGGGCGCCGGGCTCGTGAAGGCTCTTGAGCAGCATCTCCTCGTGGTTGCCCATCAGGCAGACCACGTCGTCCGGCGCCCGCCAATGCAGGCGGCGCAGGGTCTCGACCACCCGGGCGCTGTCGGGCCCGCGGTCGATGTAATCGCCAAGGAAGACGAGTTTTTTCGCGCGATCCCCCGCGTGGGACTCGATGCGCTCCAGCAGGCGGTCGAGGAGGTCGGCACAGCCGTGGATGTCGCCGATGGCGTAGGTGAGCGTTTCCGCCGTCATCCAGCGGTTGTCGGCGGGAAATCGCTGCGATGCAAGAAGCTGCGGCAACGTCGCCTGAGACGCCGATCGTGACGGCCGCCGCGCATGACGGTCGCCACGAAAAGCACCCCGGCGCGATGTCCCGCGCCGGGGCCTGTCACTCACCCGATCAGTTCAGCAGCACCCCCGCCGGCCGGCGCTCGGCGGCGATGTCGCCGATCATCAGCCCCGCGGGTCCGACGCGGATCGGCACCGTCTCGCCGTCGTGGATCACGCCGGACAGGATCGCTTCGGCGAGCGGATCCTGCACGTTCTTCTGGATCACCCGCTTCAGCGGCCGCGCCCCGTAGGCAGGGTCGTAGCCCTTGTCGGCGAGCCAGGTGCGGGCCTCGTCGTCCACGTCGAGGGTGATCTTGCGATCCTCCAGAAGCTTGGCCAGACGCCCGAGCTGGATGTCGACGATCGCTCCCATCTCCGAGCGCGCGAGGCGATGGAACAGGATGATCTCGTCGACCCGGTTCAGGAACTCGGGCCGGAAGTGACCCCGCACCACGCCCATCACCTCGTCGCGCACCGCGTCGGTGTCCTGGCCGGCCGGCTGGTTGACCAGATACTCGGCACCCAGGTTCGAGGTCATGATGAGCAGCGTGTTGCGGAAATCGACCGTCCGTCCCTGCCCGTCCGTCAGGCGCCCGTCGTCGAGCACCTGCAGCAGGACGTTGAACACGTCCGGATGCGCCTTCTCGACCTCGTCGAACAGCACGACCTGGTAGGGCCGGCGCCGCACAGCCTCGGTCAGCGCACCGCCCTCCTCGTAGCCGACATAGCCCGGAGGTGCGCCGATGAGGCGGGCGACGGCGTGCTTCTCCATGTACTCGGACATGTCGATGCGGACCAACGCCGTATCGTCGTCGAACAGGAAGCCGGCCAGAGCCTTGGTCAGCTCGGTCTTGCCGACGCCCGTTGGCCCGAGGAACATGAACGAGCCGATCGGCCGGTTCGGATCCTGCAGGCCGGCGCGCGCCCGGCGGACCGCGGTCGAGACCGCCTCCACCGCCTCGCGCTGGCCGACGACGCGTTTTCCGAGCGCCTCCTCCATCGCAAGCAGCTTCTCGCGCTCACCCTCCAGCATCTTGTCCACGGGCACGCCGGTCCAGCGCGAGACGACCGCCGCGATATGGGCGGGCGTCACCGCCTCCTCGACCATGCCGTCTCGGGCGACCGCGCTCTCGCCCGCGGCCTCGATCTCGGCGAGCTGCTTCTCCAGACCCGGAATCACGCCGTAGGCGAGTTCGCCGGCGCGCTGATACTGGCCCTGGCGCTGCGCCCCGGCCAATTCGTTGCGAGCCTCGTCGAGCTTCTTCTTCAGCTCGGCGGCGGCTCCGAGCTTGTCCTTCTCGGCCTTCCAGCGCGCCGTGATGGTGGCGGACTGCTCCTCGAGATCGGCGAGTTCCTTCTCCAGACGCTGCAGCCGGTCGCGGGAGGCGGAATCCGTCTCCTTCTTCAGCGCCTCGCCCTCGATCTTCAGCCGCACGATCTCGCGGTCGACGTTATCGAGTTCCTCGGGCTTCGAATCGACCTGCATGCGCAGGCGCGAACCCGCCTCGTCGACGAGGTCGATCGCCTTGTCGGGCAGGAAGCGGTCGGTGATGTAGCGGTTCGACAGGGTCGCCGCCGCGACGAGCGCGCTGTCCTGGATGCGCACGCCGTGGTGCTGCTCGTACTTCTCCTTGATGCCGCGCAGGATCGACACCGTGTCCTCGACGGTCGGCTCGGACACGAAGACGGGCTGGAAGCGCCGCGCCAGCGCGGCATCCTTCTCGACATGCTTGCGGTACTCGTCGAGCGTGGTCGCGCCGACGCAGTGCAGCTCGCCGCGGGCGAGCGCGGGCTTGAGAAGGTTCGAGGCGTCCATCGCCCCGTCCGCCTTCCCGGCGCCGACCAGCGTGTGCATCTCGTCGATGAACAGGATGATCTGGCCTTCCGCCGCGGTGACCTCGGAGAGAACGCCCTTGAGTCGCTCCTCGAACTCGCCGCGATACTTCGCGCCGGCGATCAGCGCGCCCATGTCGAGCGCCAGGAGGTTCTTCTCTTTCAGTGATTCCGGCACGTCGCCGTTGACGATGCGCAGCGCCAAACCCTCGACGATGGCGGTCTTGCCGACGCCGGGCTCGCCGATCAGCACCGGGTTGTTCTTGGTGCGCCGGGAGAGGACCTGGATCGTACGGCGGATCTCCTCGTCGCGGCCGATCACCGGATCGAGCTTGCCCTCGCGGGCGGCCTCGGTGAGATCGCGGGCATATTTCTTCAGCGCGTCGTAGGCGTTCTCGGCCGAGGCGTTGTCGGCGGTGCGACCCTTGCGCAGCGCGTTGATCGCCGCATTGAGCGAGGCCGCGGTGACGCCCGCCGCACTCAGGATGCGGCCGGCCTCCGAGTCCTTCTCGACGGCGAAGGCGATCAGCAGGCGCTCGACGGTGACGTAGGAATCGCCCGCCTTCTCGGCGGCCTGCTCCGCAGTGTCGAACAGGCGCACGAGCTCGCGCGTCGCCTGCGGCTGCGCGGCGTTGCCCGAGACCTTCGGCTGCTTGGCGAGCCACTGCTCGACCTGCGCATGGGCGACCCGCGACTGTCCGCCGGCCCGGTCGATCAGACCGGCGCAGAGCCCTTCGGGATCGTCGAGCAGGACTTTCAAAAGGTGGCCGGGCGCGAGCTGCGGGTTGCCCTCGCGGACGGCGAGATTCTGCGCGGCCTGGACGAAGCCCCGGGCGCGCTCGGTGTATTTCTCAAAATTCATGCGTGTTGCCCTTCCCCGGACCGGATGGGTCATCCGCCCGCTGACGCGGCACGAAGCCCCCGATGCGTTGCCCCGCGGGGTCTGCCCCGCCGGGACACCGGCGCTGTCTTGAGAGCCGCCGGCAGGGCTGAATTGGGTGTTGCGTTTACGTAACACAAGGGGCGAGGGCTGCCGAAACACGCGCGGGGCGAGCCCGCGGATCGGATCGTCCGTGCGGGCGCTCAGGCGGCGTCTTCGGTCCCCGGGAGCACCGCCATCCGGTCGCCGACCGCGATGGCGCCGTCGGCGAGCACTTCGAGGTAGATGCCGAGATCGACATGGCCGAAGTTGCGCTTGAGCGCCTTCGGCAGGTTGGTGTCGCGCGCGGCCGTCTCCGGGTTCACATCGACGGCGGCGCAGCGCGGCGTGCGGGCAAGGCCCCGAAGCCGCAGGGATCCGATCGTCACCTCCCGATCGACCCAGTCCATCTCCGCCCACGGCTCCAGCCCATCGACGTAGATGTTGGCGCGGAAGCGCAGGGGGTGGATCGGCCCGCCCGTCCGCTCCTCCAAGGCGCGGACCGAGGCGAGGTTGATCAGCGAGACCGCCCGCATGAAGGCCGGCGAGATCACGCTGCCGTCGGTGAACTTGTGGCCGACGGCCCGCACGAGGCGCGGTCGCCCCCGCGCCGCCGGGCCGATATAGGCCTCGAAGAACGCCTCGACCGCCGCCCGGCCCGAGGCACTTGTCAGATCCTCGCTCAGCACCGTCTCGCCGTCGCGGATCACCGTGAGCCGTCCGGTCCCGGGATCGAACCGCGTCGAGAGCGCCGCCAGCACCTCGTTGCTGCGCAGCATCAGGAAGAAGCCCTTGTCGAGGGGCTCCGGGTTCTGCGGATCGAACTCCGTGGTGCCGAGGGCGAGGGCGTATTCACGGTCGAAGGCGAGGCCGGACGCGCGGGCCAGCGTCAGCGCCGGAAGCGGCTCGGCCGAGAGGCCCTTGACCGGATATCTGTAGAGCGCGGTGACCTCGGCCATCTGTCCTCATCCTCTTGCCCGAAGCGGCAGGCTGGCCGAGACCGTGCCGGAGTACCATGCGGAATTCTCCGTAGATGCCGCGCGGCGCCGGCCGGCCCGGTTGCAAACCGTGCAAGGCCGTGCGTAGCGGTGAGGGATGAGCCAGAGCCTCGCCCTCCGCATCGCCGCCCTCTATCGCTATCCCGTGAAGGGGCTCTCGCCCGAGGCGCTGGAGACGGCGGAGCTGGAAACCAGCGGCTACTTCCCCGGCGACCGGCTCTACGCCATCGAGAACGGTCCCTCCGGCTTCAACGAGACCGTGCCGCGGCATCTGCCCAAGGTCGCCTACCTGATGCTGATGCGCAACGAGGCGCTGGCGCGGCTGCGCACCCGCTTCGACGACGCCACGCATCGCCTGACGGTCGAGGCGGACGGTGATCCGGCGATGGAGGCGGATCTGAGCACGGCGGAGGGCCGCGAAGCCTTGGCCGGCTTCATGAAGGACTTCCTGCCGCAGGAGCTGCGCGGCGTCCCGCGGGTGCTGGCGGCGCCGCCCGGCTACCGCTTCACCGATTCGCGCACCGGCTACGTCTCGCTCATCAATCGGGCGAGCGTGGCGGCGACCGAGGATCTCGTCGGCGCGCCCGTCGATCCCCTGCGCTTTCGCGGCAACCTCTATCTCGACGGGCTGGAGCCTTTCGCCGAGCTCGACATGGTCGGCCGGGTGCTGGAGACGGAGAGCGGGGCCCGGCTGAAGGTCACCAGCCGGACCGTGCGGTGCGCCGCCACGAACGTCGATCCGCAGACGGGCCAGCGCGACCTGTCGATCCCGAAGGCCCTGATGGATGGGCTGGGCCACGCCGATTGCGGCGTCTACGCCGAGGTTCTGGCCGGCGGCCAGCTGCGGCCGGGCGACGGCCTGCGGGTGATCGGCTGACCCGAAGTCGGGCGTGAGGGAGCAGCGCCTGCGGGATCAGCGCTTACGGGCTTGGACACGGGCCGTGAGCCAGAGCGGCTCGGGCTCGGCGCAGGGCAGGAGCGCGGCCACGGCGTCGAGATCGACCGCATAATTCTCGGTGAGCTGGCGCCATACGTCGGCAGACGAACTCGCACCCTGACCGAGACGCTCGACGACGCGGGCGAGCAGACCGGGATGAGTGAGGCTTGGACGCGGCGTCACCAGATCGGCATTCAGCATGGCCGGCCCCTCCGTTCGGCCGGAGAAGAATTGGCGAGGATGGTTAACGCCGGATTAAGCTCTGCAGTGAAACCGCGACCAGCGCCTGATGTCGGCCGGGCCCCGGCTGCAGGATGGCTCTGAGCGCTCACCGTCCGACGCGATCCGGCGCTGCCCTCGCGCCGCGGCTCTCGCCGGATCGCGAGCAGGCAATGTCTTCGCTCTGCACAAAGCCTGCGCTAGAAGCCTGCCGAATCCGCCCGCGACTCGAACAGAGAGCCAGGACGACCGCGATGACCGATCCGTTGCCGAACGTGCATGTGCGCGCCGAGATCCTGACCCAGGCGCTGCCGCACATGCAGCGCTACGATCAACAGATCGTGGTCATCAAGTACGGCGGCCACGCCATGGGCGATCCGGCCGCGGCGGAGGACTTCGCCGAGGACATCGTGCTGCTCGAACAATCCGGCTTGAAGCCCATCGTCGTGCATGGCGGCGGGCCGCAGATCGGCAAGATGCTGGCCCGGCTCGGCATCGAATCCGAATTCCGCGGCGGGCTTCGCGTCACCGACGAGGCCACCGTGGAGGTGGTCGAGATGGTGCTTGCCGGCTCGATCAACAAGCAGATCGTCGGCTGGATCGCCGCCGAGGGCGGCCGGGCGATCGGCCTGTGCGGCAAGGACGGCAACATGGTCCGCGCCAAGCGCGCCATGCGCACGATCAAGGACCCCGACAGCAACATCGAGCAGGCGATCGATCTCGGCCTCGTCGGCGAGCCGGAACACGTCGAGCGCGGCGTGCTCGACGCGGTGCTGAAGGCCGAGCTGATCCCGGTGCTCGCCCCCGTCGCCTACGGCGAGGACGGCAAGACCTACAACGTCAACGCCGACACCTTCGCCGGCGCCATCGCCGGCGCGCTGCGGGCCAAGCGCCTGCTGCTGCTGACCGACGTCCCCGGCGTGCTCGACAAGGACAAGAACCTGATTCAGGAGCTGTCGGTCGAGGATTGCCGGCGCCTGATCGCCGACGGCACGATCACGGGCGGCATGATCCCGAAGGTCGAGACTTGCATCTACGCCATCGAGCAGGGCGTGGAGGCCGTGGTCATCCTCAACGGCAAGGTCGCGCACGCCGCGCTGCTCGAATTGTTTACCGATTTCGGTGCGGGCACCCTGATCCGCCGCACCTGACGGCAGCGCTTCCCTGAGACGTGGGAACACCTACATACGGGATGGGGACAGCCCCATCCCGTTTCTCCTGATCGAGCGTCGCCCCTCCCTTGCTTCTTCCCGGCGAGAGCCACTTCACCACCCCCGACGCCCGCGGATTTTCCGACGTCGATACCTGGGTGTTCGACCTCGACAACACGCTCTATCCGAGCGACGCGCGGGTCTGGCCGCAGGTGGACGAGCGGATCACGCTCTACGTGATGCGGCTCTACGGCCTCGACGCGCTCTCCGCCCGCGCCCTTCAGAAGCATTTCTACCACCGCTACGGGACCACGCTGAAGGCGCTGATGGTGGAGGAAGGAGTCGACCCGCACGACTTCCTCGACTTCGCCCACGACATCGATCACTCGACGATCAAGCTCGACGAATCCCTCGGCACGGCCATCGAGCATCTGCCGGGGCGTAAGCTGATCCTCACCAACGGCTCGCGCCGCCACGCCGAGCGGGTCGCGGACAAGCTCGGCATCCTCAACCATTTCGAGGACGTGTTCGACATCGCGGCGGCCGATTTCGTGCCGAAGCCCGATCGCTCGACCTATGAGCGCTTCCTCCTGCGCCACGGGGTCGATCCCCGGCGCTCGGCCCTGTTCGAGGACATCGCCCGCAACCTCGTGGTGCCGCACGATCTCGGCATGGCCACCGTGCTGGTGGTGCCGCCCACCTTCGATCCGTTCCGCGAGCAGTTCGAGCAGGAGGCGGTGAAGGAGCCGCATATCGACCATATCACCAGCAATCTCGCCTCCTTCCTGGAGCGCTGCGTGCTGCCGGTCGTCCCGCCCGAGTCCGCCGCGCCGTGAGCGGGCGAGCCGCGGACCGCTGGGCCGAGACCAGGGCGCCGAGCCTTGCCGAGATCGAGGCTCTGGCCGACGCCGCCTTCGCCGCGCTGCCGGAGGAATTCCGCACCCTCTGCGCGGGCGTGTGCATCCACGTCGATGACTTCCCCGACGAGGAAACACTGACCGAGATGGGCTGCGAGTCGGAGTTCGACCTGCTCGGCCTGTTCCGCGGCGTCGGGCTGGCGCAGTCCGGCGAGGTCGTGTCGGGACAGATGCCCAACGCCGTCTGGCTCTACCGCCGGCCGCTGCTCGACTACTGGGCCGAGCACGACGAGACGTTGGGCCACCTCGTCACCCACGTCCTCGTCCACGAGATCGGCCACCATTTCGGCCTCTCCGACGGCGACATGGCCGGCATCGAGGCGGCGGCGGACGACATCACGCCATCCGAGGCGTGACGGTCAGTCCCGGGCGGGCAAGCGCGGGATCAGCCCGACCTTGGGGCGGCGGGATCGGAACTGGCCGCGCTCGATCGCCACGAAGGTCAGGATCACCAGGGCGAGCGTGGTGAGCCACCAGATCGTGGTGAGGCCGACGCCGATGCAGCCGATGGCGAAGGCGGTGGCGAAGGCCGCCATGGCGCAGGGCGCCAGCACCGTGGCGTCGCGGCCGGCGCGGCGGATCGCATCGTAGAGGGCGAAGGCCGCGGCGAAGGCGCCGACGATGCCGAGTTCGTACCAGAACTCGAACAGCATCGTGGTCGGCGCATTGATCGGCAGGATGCCGAAGATCTTGCCGCGCAGGGCCGTTTCGAGGCCGTGGCCGGTCACGAGCCGCACCGGCTCCAGGGTGACGACCTTCTGCCACGCCTTGAGCGCGAGCACGCCCGGCGCCACGGGACCGAACAGGGCGATGCCGACGGGACGCGCCAGGAACGGCAGCAGCGGTGCGACCACGAGCAGACCCGCGGCGGTGAGCGCCGTGACCCGCACGCCGAGGGACAGGCGCCAGTGGGTCAGGGCGAAGGCGAGCGCCCCGACGGCCAGCGCGAACAGGGCGGTGACGCCCGGCGCCAGCAGCAGCGCCCCCGCCACCAGCACGACCACGACCAGCGAGCCGATGTCGCGGCGGCGCGAGCGCAGCCAGGCCACGGCGGGCCAGGCGAGCAGCGCCAGCAGCACCGCGCCGCGCTCCAGGGCGCTGTCGCCGTCCGGGTTGTCCTTGAGCATCGCGTCGCCGACGAGATTGATCAGGATCGCGACGATGGCGGCGGCACCGACGCCGAGCGGCAGCAGGTAGAGATTGGCCGAGCGCATCCGGTCGGGCAGCGCGAGATAGGCCAGAAGCGTCATCACCACGGTGGCGACGAGGTTGGCCAAGCGCTCGCTCGCCGGTCCGGGAAACGGCGTCCACACGAGGGACAGCGCCGACCAGAACACCACCAGCATGCCGGCCAGGAAGGACGGCGCGGTCAAAAGCCGCTTCAGGGCCGGCCCGACGGCACGCTGGTGCTGGTCGATGGCGCTCGCGGTGATCAGCAGCACGACGGCGATCGGCGCGAGCACCACGGTGGCGCGCCGGGAGACCTGTGCGGCCACCGGCAGCACCACGAACAGGCCGAAGAAGCCGATGCGGCGCAGCAGGGCCGCCGCGTCGAGGGCGGGATCGATCGTCGTGGAGGGGGGACGCGGCATGATCGAGGGAAGACCGGATCCGGCGCCCCTGCGGGGTGCGGGCGCGTGCCTACACCTAGTGCAGGCGGGAGAACCGGGCTGTAGAGGCGCTGCAACACCTCAGGCCCGCAATCAGCGGCGGATTTGCATCAAACTGGCGTGGTCGCGGCACGGGCGCGGCGGCGGCGGGCGAGATGGCGGCCGAGATCGCTGGTGACGCGCCAACCGCCCCAGGCGGCGAAGAAGCCGAGCAGGCCGGCGACGAGGCCGTCCGCCGTCGTCGGCACCGCGGGCTGGTAGTCGCGATAGGCGGCGCGGGCGATGTCCATGTCGGGGTCGCGGGCCATGACGCTCAGGCGCCCGAGCGGGCTCGCCGCGGTATCGAGGGCGAGCTTCTGGGCCTCCAGCCGCTTCAGCCGCTCGACATCGATCCGGGCCGATTCCCCGCGGCGGGCGATGAAGGCGTCCGGATTGGTCCGCAGGAGCGAGAGCGCCTCGTCGCGGCTGCGGCCGGTGGCCCGCGCGTCGGCGTCGAGGGAGGCGATGGAGCGGCGCAGCTCGTCGAGCGCCCCGCCCAGGCGCTGGGTGTATTGCTGGGCGAATTCCGGCGCCTGCGCGGCGATCACCGCCGCGAGCAGTCCGAAGGCGAGGCCGAGCGTGCGGACGACACGGAACACTACGCGTTCTCCTTCGGTTGCGGCTCCCGGTTTGTAGGGCGGTCCGAGCGCGCTGCGAGGGCCTCAGGGCGGATCCCGCTCGAAAGCCGCCGCCACATCGGCCGCACTCAAGGCTTCGAGCGCGCCCGCGATCTTCACCGCCCGCGTCTTCGCGCCGGGCGCGAAGAGCAGGACGACGGTCTCGGTACCGGGACAGGCCGGGTCGGCGCAGACGATCTCGCTCACCGTCATCGCCGTATCCGGCCCGTAGCCGCCCGCGTCCCGAACCCAAGCCTCGACCCGTCGCCGGGCGGCGGCATCGGGCTTCGGCGCGCGTCCGAACAGGGCCACGGCGCCCGGTCAGGCCGGCAGGGTGAGCAGGCCGGCCTGACCGTCGGCGCAACCGAAGGCGAGGCGGGCGCCGGTGGCGTCCCAGGCGAGCGCCGAGATCGCGCTGCCCCGCACCGCCGGACGCACCAGCAGCTCCGAGGCGTCGGTGAAGCGCACCAGCAGCACGCAGCCGTCCTCGTAGCCGATCGCCAGGACCGGCGCCTTCGGATGGAAGGCGACGCGCGACACTCGCGCCGGCCGCACGCCGCACTCGCGCGGCGCCTTGCCGGTGGGCCCCTCCTTCGAGTCGAACGGCCAGACGATGGCGGCCTCGGCGCCGCTGGTGGCGAGCCACTTGCCGTCCGCCGACCACGAGAGCGAGCGCACCTTGGCGGGGTAGCCCGACATCCGCATGTGGCCGCGGTCCGGCTGGAGGCGCCAGCCGTGCAGCGCATTCTCCTGCATGGTCGAGACGACGAAGCGACCGTCGGGCGACCACGTCACGTCGAGATGCGAGCCCTTCCACTCGATGAATTCCGGCGGCGTCTCGAGGTTCGGGTACCAGAGGCTCACGCCGTTGTAGTGGGCCACCGCCAGCCGGTAGCCCTTCGGCGCGAAGGCGAGGCCGCGGGCGGTGGAGGGAGCGGCAAAGGTCTTCTCGCGCCCCTTGGCATCGCGGGCGACGACGTTGCGACCCGAGGCGAAGGCGACCGAGCCGTCGCCGTGGAGCGCCAGGGCGTCGATCCAGCCGCCGGCCTTCGCCAGCTCGCTCGTCCCGCCATCCGCCGCCGTCACCGCGACGCGGCCGTCATCGCCCCCGCTCACCAGCCGCGCACCATCGCCGGCCGCGACGAGGATGCCGCTGTCGGGATGGGCGGGAACGGTCCGGACCGCCCCGTCGCGGGCCAGCAGCACCCCGCCATCGGCAAGCGTCAGGGCCAAGGTCCCCTTCAGCCAGTGGGCGGCGGTGACGTGCGCGCCGGCCGCGATGTCCGCGACATGGTCGGTGAGGGAGGGAGCGGAGACGCTCATGCCGGAGGGCCTTCCTTCAGATCTTGGTCAGCGTCACCGGCGGCTGCCGGGTGATCACGGTGGACAGGCTCGCGGCGAGGCACAAGCCGGCCGCGACGCAGGCGGGAATCGCGAGCGCCGCGATCCCGAGATGCATATGGGCCAAGGTGCCCGCAACCGCTCCGACGAGGAGCGAGAGCCAGACCGAGCCGTCCCCGACCCAGCCGAAGCGCGGCCCTCTCCCGGCGAGCGCCAGCGCCGCCTTCTGGCCGAACGCGAACAGTGCACCCGTGACGAAGGTGGTGCCGGCGCGAAAGCCCTGGACGTGGGCGAGCACCGCGTTCTGCCCGCCCATGGCAAGCGCCAGGAACAGCGAGGCCACGCCGACATGGGCGTGCTCGGCCGCCAGGGCAACCGCCGCGCTCAGCGCCGCGGCCTCCAGACCGAGCACCGCCGGGGTGACCCAGCGGGGCGGGCACAGGGCGGCGATCGCCCCGCCCGAGACCGCGCCGACGAGGAAGGCCGCGATCAGCAGCGCCGGCAGCACGGCGCCGAGCAGCTCGCCGTGACCGAGCGAGACGGCGAGTTGGGTCGTGTTCCCGCTCATGAGCGAGGTGTAGAGGCCGCCGAGCCGGATGAAGCCGAGCGCATCGACGAAGCCGGCGAGCGCGGTGAGCACCACGCCGAAGCCGATCTGCCAGGGTCGGGTCACGGGGTGGACACGATCGTTAAGGCGCTCTTCGAGAGACGGGCCGCAGTGTGGGCGAAAGTCGCCCTCGTCCGACAGGGAGTTAGAGGCGTCACGGCGTCCGGTGCGGCTCAATGCAGTCGCGGCTTCCTCCCGTCAAGGTTAACCGATCGGTTACCAAATGCGCGCAAATCGAAGCAATCACGGTGAACGCGGCCCTTCACGGCCCCGTTGGTCCGGCGATCCGCAAGCTCGGCCGTTGTCCGAGCACGGGTGAGTTGGAGTTCTGCCATGATCCCCTTCGCTTGCGCCCCCGCTGCCCTGCCTCCGTTCTCCCTGGCGCCGCGCGCCGACACGATCCTCGTGGTCGAGGACGAGTCCTTCGTCTGCGAGCTGGCCGCCGAGGCGCTGCTCGACGAAGGCTACCGGGTGCTGACCGCCGCCGATGCGGACGAGGCCGAGGCGATCCTGTCGAGCGAGCACGTGGACCTGCTCTTCACCGATATCGATCTGGCCCGCAACACGAACGGCATCGCGCTGGCCCACCGCGCCCGCCGCAGCCTGCCGCGCCTGCCGGTGGTCTACACCTCCGGCGGTCGCGAGGGCCTTTCGTCCGCCGAGGCGGTGAACGAGTCGGTGTTCATGGCCAAGCCCTACCGCGCGGCGCAGCTCGTGGCCGTGACCAACGATCTGCTGCGCCACCGCGGCTGAGGTTTTCGAAAGCCCCCAACTGGAACGAGACGTAACGATGCGTCGCCTGATCGCCTGCGCCTTTCTGATGCTCGCCGCGATGCCGGCAGCCCGAGCCGAATGCGATGTCGAGGATACCGGGCTGGAACCGGCCATCGCGAAGAAGAAGGAGCTTCAGGAAGCCAAGAACGCGCAGATCGTGCGCGATCTGCGCACCCTGCGCGACGCGGCGATCGTGCTCGAGTCCTACGGCTTCCCGGACGAGTGCAAGCGCCTCGTAACGATCGTGAAGGGGCTCGCCGCCAAGCCGGACGACACGATCAAACGCAGCAGCGACACCGACGAGGAGAAGGCCGAGGAGATCCAGGAATCCCGCGAGCCGAAGGCGCCGCGCGGCCGGTGATCACCGGCGCACCGGATCGTCCCGTTCGGAACGGCAGCGCGGATCGTAGCTCGAAACCACCGGATCGTCGGCGTCGCCGACGGTGACGAGCGACAGGGTCGCCTCCGGGCGCGCATAAGCGTAGGAGCAGAAGCCGAACCCGGTACCCGAGCAGGCCTCGACCTCGACGACGCCGCGCTCGATCAACGCCGCCTCGCGCGAGGCGGGATGATCCGGCACCGGTCCCTTCACCGGCTTCCATCCGAGCTGCCGCAACGCCTCGCGCGCGCGGGTGACCGGCTGGCCGTAGACGTTCGGAACGAGGCTGCGGCCGTCGCAGAACGCCTCGAGCGGTGCCAGCGGCACGATGCTCAGGCTCGCCTCCCCCTCCACCTGCAGATCGGCCAGGGGCTGCGGGAGGAGGTCGCCGTCCCACAGGCGCAGGGCATCGGCTCCGAAGGGGACCACGCGGCCGATCGAGCGGGCCGCGTCCTTGCGCGTATAGACGACCGCCCGGAGCCCCTCGCCCTCGAAGAGGCCGACATTGCCGGCGGCGACCTCGCAGGAGCCGCTGGTGCCTTGCACGAAGCGACCCGCGAAGCTGACCGCCTGGAACCGTCCGATCCGCGCCTCGCCCGTCACCGCCCAGCCGGCCGCGGCCACCTGCCGCCCCGCGTTCGAGCGCGGCGTCACGATGAAGTGGGAGCAGAGTTCACGCTCCCCGGCCTGCGGCGGCGCCTTCGGCAGGACCGAGAGCGGCGCGGCCGCGACGGTCTTGACCGACGATGACACCCGGAGCCCTGCCGGCTCCCCCTGCGGACGGGCGGACGTCGCCGCGCCGCCGGTGAGAAGGCTGGCGATCAGGACGGGGGTGACGGCACGGCGGTTCATACTCTCCCTTGGGGTTGGGATCAGCGGAGAACGCCACGGTGATCGGCCTTCGCGCGCCCGGCAAGACGCAACCGCCGGACCGTCAATCCAGGCCGATGAAACCGTCCGGAAAGGCGCCTCCCCAGGACAGAC
>Ga0233425_10002952_pt1 | contig 32109 bp, 27 predicted proteins | sample Watercolumn_Towu_2_FD_181712 | JGI IMG/M metagenome (GOLD analysis project Ga0233425, IMG submission 181712) | Freshwater microbial communities from Lake Towuti, South Sulawesi, Indonesia - Watercolumn_Towuti2014_140_MG | ecosystem: Environmental > Aquatic > Freshwater > Lake | place... | reverse complement strand
CCTAGACGCCCTTGAGGACCATTTGGAAGTTTCATTGCTGGCGATGGAACATGACAGAGAAAGAGTGCATTCCATCGTGGCGTGGCCATGGATTGTAAGTTCACTCTTGAATTAGAAATGGAATAAGTGACCAAGTGTTCAGCAGTGTAGGCGAAGGGATCATTGTCTATGGCCCAGACCTGCGCTATCTGGCCTGGAACCCCTGTATGGAACGCATAACCGGCAAGATGGCCGCCGAGGTCCTGGGCCGCCACCCCCTGGAGGTCTTTCCTTTCCTGCAAGAGGTCGGGGTCATCGACCGTCTGCAACGCGCCCTGGGCGGAGAGACCTGCCCGCCAATAGAGTTTCATAACCTCTCCGACTCTGCCACCAGCGCCCTCGCCCTGGGCTGGTTCTCCGACGCCTGTTCGCCGCCCCGTAACGCCAATGGTGACATCATCGGCGTCATCGGCATCGTCCAAGACATCACCGCCCGCAAGCAGGCGGAGATCAGCCTGAAGAACAGCCAAAACATGCTGCAGGCCATCATCGACACAGAGCCCGAGTGCGTGAAGCTCCTCGATGCCGAGGCCCGGCTGATCATGATGAACCGGGCGGGCCTCGATATGATTGAAGTGGAATCCTTGGAGCAGGTTAAAGGCCAGTGCGTCTGCCCGATGATCGTCCCAGAGCATTGGGACGCCTTCATGGATCTGACCCGACGGGTCTTTCAGGGCGAATCGGGAACCCTGGTCTTCGAGATGGTCGGCCTCAAAGGCAGACGCCTGTGGCTTGAGACCCACGCCGTTCCATTCCGCAACGAGCTAGGCGAAGTCACCGCCCTCCTCAGCATCACCCGCGACATCACGGCCAGCCGGCAGGCGGCAGAGGCCCTTCGCCAGAGCATGGAGAAATACCAAACCCTCTATAACGAGACGCCAATCCTGCTCCACTCCATCGACCGCTCCGGTGCCCTAGTCGACGTCAACCAGCATTGGCTCAACACCATGGGTTACGAACGCAACGAGGTCATCGGCCGCAAGGTCACCGATTTCTATACCGAACGCTCACGCCAGTAGTACGCCCTCAACGTGGTCCTGCCCGCCTTCTTCCGCGATGGTTTCTGTCACGACATCCCCTTCCAGTTTGTCAAGAAAAGTGGAGAGCTGCTAGATGTCTTGCTCTCGGCCAACGGCGAACGGGATGCAGAGGGCAAGGTCGTTCGCTCCAGGGCGGTGATTATGGACATCACTGAACGCAAGAGGGCGGAGGAGACGTTACGCCAGAGGGATCAACTCATCCGCAGCATCCTCGACAACGTCGACGAAGGGTTTGCCGTGCTCGACCGTGACTTCCGGATTATGACCGCCAACAAGGGCTATTGCCAGCAGGCCGCCCTGGATGAGAATCAGCTGATCGGCCGTTACTGCTATGAGGTCACCCACCGCAGCGACAGGCCTTGCCACGAAAATGACGAGGCCTGCGTCATCAAACAAGTGTTCACCACTGGCAAACCAGGCCAGACCACCCACACCCATACCGATGCCACAGGCAAGGTCAGCCATGTGGAAACCCGGGGGTTCCCGCTTTTTGATGCCGAAGGCAACCTCACCTCCGCCATCGAGGTCATCCTCGACGTCACTGACCGCTACCGGCTGGAGGCCGAGCAGAGAAAGACCCAGAAACTGGAGGCCATCGGTGTTCTGGCGGGTGGCATCGCCCATGACTTCAACAACCTCTTGCAGGGCATCTTCGGTTACCTCGCCATGGCCAAGCTCTCTATCGACAACAAGGGTGAGGCCCTTGCCGCCCTGGAGCAGGCCGAAAAGGCCCTCACCCTGTCGACCAAACTGACCAAGCAGCTCTTGACCTTCGCCGCTGGTGGCAAACCGGTGAAACGAAGAGGCGACATCAACGCCATCATCGACACCTCTGCCAGCTTCGCCTTAAGCGGCTCACGTTGCGACTACCATCTCCATCTGGCAAACGACCTGTGGCCGGCCGATTTCGACGAGGGTCAAATCGGCCAGGTGATCCAAAACATTGTCTTGAACGCTGCCCAGGCCATGACGGACGGAGGCAGGGTCGAAATCACGACCAAGAACATCCATTCCCCAGCTACCACCGCCCTGCCCGCGGAACTCACCGCCGGGGACTACCTGGAAATTACCATCAGCGACAACGGTCCAGGCATCCCGCCCCAGCACCTGGCGAAAATATTCGATCCCTACTTCACCACCAAGCCCGCCGGAAGTGGTCTCGGGCTCGCCATCTCCTACTCCATCATCAAAAAACATGCCGGTCAGATCACGGTCCACTCTGAACTAGGCCAGGGAACCACCTTCACCCTCTACCTCCCCGCCTGCCGGGAGACACACCCCGAGACATCTCTTGAGCCTACCGTCCCGGTGTCCCTGGTGCCCCAGGCCGTCCTCAAATCCGGTAAGATCCTGTTCATGGACGACGATGCCGTCATCCGCGATGTGGCAGGCCAGATGCTCACCGCCCTAAACCATCAGGTGGCCTTTGCTGAACATGGCGAGGAGGCCATCGCCCTCTACCGCCAGGCACTGGACTCTGGCCAGGCCTTCGATGCCGTCATCCTCGATCTGACCATCCGCGGCGGTATGGGTGGCGTGGACACCCTCCGCCGCCTGCTGTCCATCACCCCCACCCTCAAGGGCGTTGTATCGAGCGGCTACTCCGACGACAGCACCATCGCCCAGCACCGCGACTTGGGTTTCGCCGCCTGCCTGCGCAAGCCCTACTCCCTGAAAGAACTCCGAGAAACCTTGGACGCCCTGCTCTGAAACGGTTGTCTTCTCAGACGCCGCCTGACAGTCGGAGGTGTCCCCAATCCGGCTATTCCTTTTTGCCTGAGGAATGTCCGTCCTGTGAGAGAACCGCCAAGATCTCCTGCACTGTGCGTAGCCCCGGCCCCTCTTCACTCATCACCGCATGAAAAAAATCACAGGCCGCGCACCCCTTGTGCTTGTCAACGAATGAGCCCTGGACCTTACCTCTGCAAAATGTCCCGGAGATCGCCCAGCAGGCCCTCCCTCCGTTGACGCCATGGTTGATGCCATGGGCATTGAAGCAAGAAACCGCCACGCACTCCCCAAGTTCGGCAACGTTATGCCCGCCCGGCTGGCGACCGCAATTTTTGAACTCCCAACAATTCTTATTCGGCATAAAAATTCTCCCTCGGCGCGTCTATTGTCTCGTATGGTCAACACGGCACTCTTCCTTGCAGCAAAAGGGACATCCTGATCGATCCCTCCAAAAAAACCGCAGGGGATGCGCCCACACAAGCACCCTATGGCAACCTCTTTAGGAGATAAAATAACCACTCATTCCATCATGCCCAGGGGACTCAGCAAATACAAGGATAGTGTCAGGGACGACGCCCATTTTGCCCTGCCTGCCGGTTTCCTCTCCAGACAGATCCCACACCGCGCAGGAGTTTATTCCTTCCCGCCGCCAGTGGGTCACGGCCCGCCAATCCGCTTGACTCGATAGCCTTCGTTGCCGAGGGCCTCACTCACTGTCTGCCGGTGATCACCTTGGATTTCGATCAATCCATCCTTGACCGTGCCACCACTGCCGCAGCGCTGCTTGAGCCGTTTGGCCAGCGCTGACAACGCCTCCGCCGCCAGAGGCAGACCAGCGATCAGGGTTACCCCCTTGCCCTTACGCCCCTTGGTATCAAGGCTTATCCGCACGACCCCGTTGTTCTGGGGAGGACTGCTCTGCGGACGGCGACAGAGGCACCCGGCGGCAGGCTTGCCGCAGTCCGGACACATCCGACCATGCTCGGTGGAGTATACCGTGCCGCCGTCAGAGGGGACTGCAGACCGTCCTTGCGCATCTGCGGCGCTCGACGGCGGCTTCCTGTTGTGTTGCTTCATTGGCGGTCTCTCCTTGTACGGTTGAATGAGATTACTTGCTGCGCCTCTGGACTCGCGCCGTGGCCTGGGCTGACCACGGATCGTCAGGCCAAACGTGTTTGGGGTAGCGGCCCTTCAACTCCTTTTTGACCTCGGGGTAGGTGGAATTCCAGAAACCGCGCAGATCCTGAGTTATCTGGATGGGGCGCTGGGCCGGCGAGAGCAGATGAAGGGTGACGGGCACCTGGCCATGAGCGACCCGCGGGGTCTCGGCAAGGCCAAACATCTCCTGGAGGCGGACGGCCAACACCGGCGGCTCGCCGGGGGCATAGCGCAGCGGGAGACGCGAACCGCTGGGGGCGAGAAGATGAGTAGGCGCCTCGACATTCAGCCGCTGCAGATGCTCCCAGTCCAGGAAACTGCGGAGGATGGCGGCAAGATCCAGCCGGGCAAGGTGCTGGCGGCGGCTCAACCCGTTAAGATAGGGAATGAGCCAAGTCAAATCACTGGCAAGGTACTGATCGGAGAGGTTAGGCCAACCCCGGTCTGGTTGCCAGAAGCGCATGGATTCGACACGACTCTGCACCCCCCTGGCCTCCGCGTTCCACGGCAAGGCCGCAAGCCCGAGCCGCCTGACACCATCGAGCAATGCCGAACACGTGGCCTCAGGCTCTGGGGAGGACAGGGGACGTTCTCCCAGCACCAAGCCGAAAAGCCGCTCCTGGCGGCGGCTAACCACGGCATCTTGCCCCTCATCCCACACAACCGCATCGTCCGTCAAAATCAGCCTGCCCAGACGTTGCCTGATCTCGTCGACACTGATCTCTGCCGCCAGATACATCCGACCCTCGGATTGACCGGCATCAAGGTGAGCGGCCACAAGATAGTGGCGGCCACAGAGCGTATCGTTATCAGGCAACCGTGCCCCGCGGCCAGAAGCCAAGAGGTACCGGTTATGCGTACCGGGACGTAATTGGGCGATCCGGTCCGGATAGGCCAGGGCCAACAGTCCGCCGTGGGCCGGGTGGTGACGGCTGTGTTGCGGATTGCCCACTGCCCGGAGGCGGCCAAGCTGTCTGGCAGCGGCATCCACCGGAGCACACGCCCTATGATCGGCAGAGAACGCCGAGAGCGCTGCAGCATCGCCTCGCCGGAAGGCGGCCAGGGCTTGCAGCCTGGTGTCGATGTCAACTGTTCGCAGGGTGCCGCTCTTCAGGAGACAGTCCCGTTCGGTGAGCAGGGCAGCAAGGTCGCAGGCCAGTGCAATTTCCTCCTTGCCGGCCGAAAGGATCATCCGGGCTAGGCGAGGATGGACCGGCAGCTGGGACATTCGTTTACCCAAAGGGGTAATCCGTCCCTGTTTATCGATCCCGCCCAGCAGGGCGAGCAAGTTGGTAGCGCCAGCATAATGACCTGCTGGAGGAGGGTCCAGCCAGCGTAGGGCAGCAGGGGAAGAAACACCCCACGCCGCAAGGTCAAGGGCCAGGGGCGCAAGGTCGGCGTCAAGGATCTCCGGGCGGCCATGGGCTGGCAAGGTATGGGTTTCATGCTCGCCCCACAGGCGGTAGCAAACTCCTTCGCAAAGGCGCCCAGCACGCCCCCGGCGCTGCTCGGCCGCGGCCTGGGAGACCCGGACGGTCACCAGCTGCGACAGTCCCCTGTTGGGATCAAAACGAAGGGTGCGAGTCCAGCCAGAGTCGATCACCACCCGGACCCCTTCGATGGTGAGGCTGGTCTCGGCGATAGAGGTGGCCAAAATCACACGGCGCTTGCCGCCGGGGGTGTAGCGCACCGTCCGGTCCTGCACCACCTTGGGCAGATCGCCGTACAGGGGCAGGATATCGGCGTCAATGGCCGCCGAATCGGAGGCAAGGTGGGCGGCGCAACGGCGGATCTCCTCGATGCCGGGGAGGAAGGCCAGGATATCGCCCTGCTCATGAACGAGGGCATGAACAATGGCGGCCGCCATGCTGCCGGACAAGCGATGAGCTATGTAGCCGCCTCCTGCAGTCTGGCCCCGATGAGGCGGGCTGTGGTCCGGGCGGTAGCGGAGGGTGACAGGGTAGGATCTGCCCTCGCCGATCACCACCTCTGGATCATGCAAAAATCCGGACAGGCGCTCCAGGTCCAGGGTCGCGGACATGATGAGGACCTTCAGGTCGTCTCGCAGTCCATTGATGACGTCCAGACACAGGGCCAGGGCCAGATCGGCATGGATGCTGCGCTCATGGAACTCATCGAAGATCACCAGTTTCACCCCCCGCAGCTCGGGGTCGCTCTGCAGACGGCGGGTGAGAATCCCCTCGGTGAGCACCTCGATACGGGTCCCTGCCGAGACCTGGCTATCGAAGCGAACCCGGTAGCCCACCGTGTGACCCACCGGTTCACCCAGGAGTTCGGCCATGCGGACCGCTGCCAGACGGGCGGCCAGGCGGCGTGGTTCAAGAATCAAGATTGAGCCATTGGCCAGCCAGGGGGCATCGAGCAGGGCCAGGGGGACGCCGGTGGTCTTGCCGGAACCTGGCGGGGCAGCGAGAACGACCGTCTGTTTCGCCGCCAGCGCGGCCATCAGTTGCGGCAGACAGCCGTTGATGGGGAGAGAGGGGGGCATGATCGGAGTGTCTCGTCGGCGGTTCACAGGGTGACGATATACCCCTTGCCGCCCTCGGGGGCTTTTTCTACGGCATAGAGCGCCAAGTTCCGCTGGGCAGGACCGGCCAATCGCTGTCCGTGGATATCGAAGCGGCTGTGGTGGCAGGGACAGACCAGTTGGCCTGCGGCTTCGTCGTACGATAGGGTACATCCCAGGTGAGTACAGCGGCGGGAGACGGCCCAGGCGGTATCCTGATTGCGGAAGAGGATGAAGTCCCGTTCCATGGCAAATCCGCGCAGGCCAAGCTCTTTGTCGATCCTTACCTGGACCGGCCTTTTCGGCAGCCGGAAACTCAAGAAACGGAACAGTGGGTAAATCAAGGCGGTGAGGATCAGCCAGCCCAGACCCTGACGCAGAAATCGACGGCGGGAGGCGGGACGATAGCCTGGTTGGTCCGGAGCGGAGGGGGACAAAGACATAGATACGGCGTTATTTCATGAACTTTTCACGCAGACGCTCGCAGACATGATCCGGCACCAAGCCGCTGACGTCGCCGCCATGCCGGGCTGCGTCCTTGATGATACTGGAACTGATGTATATCCAGCGGAAGGCGGTCATCAGGAAGACCGTTTCCACCTCGCGTTCCAACCGGCGGTTCATCAACGCCAACTGGAACTCGAATTCGAAGTCGGAGACCGCCCGCATCCCGCGGACGATGGCCTTGGCCCCGCGGCGATAGGCATAATCCACCAGCAGTCCTTCCACCGAGGCCACTTCGATGCGGGGATCGTCATCCGGAAAGCAGGCACGGATCATCTGCAACCGCTCGTCGATGGTGAAGGTTGGGGTCTTGGTGGGATTCTTGGCCACGGCGACGATCACCCGGTCGAAGAGGTGGAGCGCCCGTTGGATGATGTCGATATGCCCCATGGTGATGGGGTCGAAGGTGCCGGGATAGACCGCCACTCGATCAGCCGTCTTTTCTGCCAGGAATGGTTCGTAGCTCGTCATAACGAAGTGCCGCCGTCAGGGGAAGAGGTTTGGGGGGTGGCAAGGGACGCCAGCACCTCGTCGCAGAACTCCGGATAGAGTTTGCGCACGCAGTCGGGGCAGATGCCGTGGGAGAAGCTTGTGTCCGTATGGTCAGAGAGGTACTTCTCGACCGTTTGCCAATAGCCATTGTCGTCCCGGATCTTTTTGCAGTTAGCGCAGATGGGCAACATCGCCTTCAAGGTTTTGATGCTATCCAAGGCTTGTTGCAGGGTCTCCGTCAGGCGTCGTTGTTTCTGCTCGGCCTCGCGTACCTCGACGAAAATGGGTTTAATCAAAAAGATCCCGGCAACCATCATGACGGAGCCGATCACACCGATGATCTCGAAGACGTAGTCGAGCAGATGGGGCGATGCTGCCCCGGCGAACAAGGTAGCGAGCGTGATGAACCGGCGGATGGCCATGGTGGCGATGCCGACCGAGAGCAACAGCCAGGCCCGGGTGCGACCGGTAACGGCAATAAGTCTGAACGCAGCGGCGACCGCAATGCATTGAAGGATGAGTGAAACAAGAACGATCCCCTGTAACTCCATCAATCATCCCTCTCCCTAGAGGTCTGAGCCTCAATCGTTGTTGCCGGTTCGAGCGCAACCCGATGATTCTCGTAGAGCCAGAAGCCAGTGTCGCCGTAGGCCCGACGGTCATAAAGGACGAGTCGGCCCACCGAGTCGGGCAGGGTCTCCCGGCTGTCGTCTTCGGCAATCACCACCCCCTGTTCTTTCACCAATCTCTGGAAAAGCAGAGCGGCTAGGATCGATTGTCCCAGACTCTGCCGGTAGGGAGGATCGAGAAAGACGATGTCGAATGCCCCCAGGCCCTGCCCAGCCGCGAACGAGAGATTCTTGCGCAGGTCGTGGCGGATCACCTGCGCCCGGTCGCCAAAGCCGCAGGCCTCGATATTGTGGCGGATCAGGTTGAGGGCCACAGGACTGTTGTCAACGAACACGGCTTGACGCGCACCGCGGCTTAAGGCCTCAAGGCCCATGGCGCCGGTCCCGGCAAAGAGGTCGAGGACTACCGCCTCGCGGATGAACTCCCACCCCAGGATGCTGAACAGGGCCTCCCGTGCCCGGTCGGCGGTGGGGCGGATGATCTCGCCGCCCCGCGCCCCGGGTGTCGCCAGCCTCCGCCCCTTGGCGAGCCCTGCGATGATCCGCAAATTACAAGTAATCCTTGATCAGGACTTCGGCGATCTGAACGGCGTTCAAGGCGGCGCCTTTCAAGATATTGTCCGCCACCACCCACATATTGATGCCGTTCTCGATGGTCTCGTCCTCACGGATGCGGCCGACCAAGGTCTCAAATTTTCCGGCGCAGTCGATGGCCAGCGGATAGACCGAGTTCTTCGGGTCGTCCACCAGCTTTACCCCTGGGGCCTTGGCCAGCAGGGCCTTGACTTCTGCGGCAGTGATCTTCTTCTTGGTCTCGATATTCACCGATTCCGAGTGGCCGTAGAATACCGGCACCCGCACCGTGGTAGCGGTGACCTTGACCTCCGGGTCCTCAAACATCTTGACGGTCTCGTTGACCATCTTCATCTCTTCCTTGGTGTAGCCGTTGTCCAAGAAGCTGTCGATCTGAGGCAGGCAGTTGAAGGCGATCTGATGGGGGTAGACCGAGTTGGTCAGGGGTTGGCCAGCGGCCCAGGCCTTGACCTGCTGCTCCAGTTCCTCAATGGCCTTGGCCCCGGTGCCGGAGACTGCCTGGTAGGTGGAGACCACGATCCGCTTGATGCCGACTGCGTCGTAAATCGGTTTTAGGGCCACCAGCATCTGGATGGTGGAGCAGTTGGGATTGGCAATGATGCCACGGTTGGTATACTGGGCAATGGCGTGGGGGTTGACCTCCGGCACCACCAGGGGGATGTCCGGGTCCATTCGGAAGGCGCTGGAGTTGTCGACCACCACCGCGCCTGCCGCGGCGGCTGCCGGGGCGAACTCCAGCGAACGGGAGCCGCCGGCGGAGAAGAGGGCGATGTCAATCCCAGCAAAGGAATCCCTGGTCATCTCCTGGACGGCGATCTCCTTGCCCTGAAATTTCAGTTTCTTACCGGCGGAACGGCCCGAGGCCAGGAGCCGGAGTTCGTTGATGGGGAATTGCCGCCGGGCCAGGGTGTCGAGCATTGCCCCGCCGACTGCGCCGGTGGCCCCAGCCACCGCAACGTTGTAGGTCGTCTTCTTTGCTGCCATGGTTGCTAACTCCAAAAAATAATCGGTTAAGATAAAATAGAGAATCCAGGCTTCAGAATTCAGGATTCAGAATATACAGTAAAGGCCTCTGGGACGTTGCCCACGGCTTAGCTTGTGTTGTAGCGGTTTCTTGCAACCCTCGATCTGGCGCTGCTCTTCTGAATCCTGACACCTGGATTCTGAGTTCGCCCCTTGAGGTCGTTTCATCCCTTGTGTTTCAGATACTCCAGGCGATTCAGACCGTTCAGGTAGGCCTTGGCCGCGGCGGTGACAATGTCCGGGTCTGCCCCCTGCCCCAGGACGACCTTGCCGTTTTTGCCCTCGATGCGAACCATCACTTCCCCTTGGGCATCGGTGCCGCCGGTGATGGAACTGACCGCAAAGTAGAGCAGCTTGCTCTCAGTGCCGGTCAGGTTGGCAATGGCCCGGAAGGTGGCGTCTATGGGGCCGACCCCCAAGGCTGCGCCCTTGACCTCTTCGCCGCCCACCTTCAGCAGCACCGCTGAGGTGGGCAGGGTCTTGCTGCCGCTCATGGCCCCCAATGACAGCAGTTCATAGGACTCGGGCACTCGGAAGATCTCGTCCATCATGATGGCCTCCAGGTCCTCGTCGAACATGTCTTTTTTGACGTCGGCCACTGCCTTGAAGCGGGCGAAGACGCGGTCAAGTTCGTCTTCCTGCAGGGTGTAGCCCAGGGAGATGATGCGGTCTTTCAAGGCGTGACGGCCCGAGTGTTTCCCCAGGACCAAGGTGCCCTTGGAGAGCCCGATGTCGCAGGGATTCATGATCTCGTAGGTGCTGCGCTCTTTCAGCATGCCGTCCTGATGGATGCCGGATTCATGGGCAAAGGCGTTGGCGCCGACGATGGCCTTGTTGGGCTGGACCATGATCCCGGTGATGGTGCTGACCATCCGGCTGGTGGGGTGGATATGCTCGGTGACGATGTCGGTGCGGACATTGATCTGGTCGGACCGGGTGCGGATGGCCATCACCACCTCTTCCAGGGCAGTGTTGCCCGCCCGTTCCCCGAGGCCGTTAATGGTGCATTCGACCTGTCGGGCGCCGGCCTTGACAGCCGCCAGGGAGTTGGCCACCGCCAGGCCTAAGTCGTTGTGACAGTGGACGCTGATGATTGCCTTGTCAATGCTGGGGATATTCTTCATCAAGTAGGCAATCTTATCCCCAAACTCGTCGGGCACGGCGTAGCCAGTGGTGTCGGGAAAGTTCAGCACCCGCGCCCCGGCCTGGATCACGGCCTCGAATACGGCGCAGACAAAGTCAAGGTCGCTACGGGAGGCGTCTTCGGCCGAGAACTCGACGTTGGAGGTGTACTTGGCGGCGTGCTTCACCGAGGCCACCGCCAACTCCAACACCTGTTCCCGGCTCATCTTGAGTTTGTAGCGCAGGTGAATGTCGGAGGTGGCCAGGAAGGTATGAATTCTCGGATTCTCGCCGTTTTTCAGGGACTCCCATGCAGTGTCGATGTCACGTTGGTTGCAACGGGCAAGGCCGGCCACCTGGATGCCGCGAACATTGTCGGCGATATTCTTGACGCAGCTGAAGTCGCCTTTGGAGGCCACCGGAAAACCAGCCTCGATGATGTCGATATTGAGCTTGACGAACTGCTGGGCCAAGCGGAACTTCTCCTGCATGTTCATGCTGGCGCCAGGCGACTGTTCTCCGTCCCGCAGGGTGGTGTCGAAGATGTAAATCTTGTCACGCCCCTGGGCTTGATTAATAGCGCTCATGGTTGTCCCTCCCCCAGGCGCAGCGCCTGGGATGCATGTGGTTCCCCGCCCGAGCAATGGCGGGCGGGCGATGGTCTATAATCATTGTTTGCTGCAGCGGCTGGATACACATAGCGCGAGTGAGCTCAGCTGGGGAACCTGCCGAGGATGGTCTCGCCGGCCTTTACCCGCTGGCCGTTTTTCACTTCGATCCGCAGGTCGGCGGAGAGATAGAGATCAACTCGGGAGCCAAAGCGAATCATGCCAAAACGCGAGCCCTTGGCCAAGGTGTCCCCTTTTTCCGTCCAGCAGACGATGCGCCGGGCAATCAACCCTGCCATCTGGACGCAGGCCAAGCGGCGGTTTGCCCCGGCATTGAGAATCAGCGCACAGGTCTCGTTCTCCAGGCCGGCCCGCGTGGTATCGGCGGAATAGAATTTCCCGGGCGAGTATACGATCTGCTCAACCGTGCCAGCGCAGGGCGCCCGGTTGACATGAACATCGAAAACGTTCATGAAGATGCTGATCTTCTGCACATCGGCCATGAGGAAACGATCATCATGGATGTTGGGGTCGACCACGATGATCCGGCCATCGGCCGGTGAAACCAGGACCGTGTCGTCATCGGGGACGATCCGCGACGGATCCCGGAAGAAATAAAGGACAAAGGCCGTGGTAGCCAGACCGAGCAAGGCGCCCGCCTGTTGCTCAAGCAAGGCCAGAACCAAGGTTGCAAAGGCGGCAAACAGGATGAATGGTGTGCCCTCAGCCGCCACCGGGATACGCATTGGTTTCATAAGGATACTATGCCCACAGGAAACAACAAAGCACTACCGGGGCTAAGTAGTGCTTTGCGAAAATAGTCCCTTACTGTGTGTATTGGCGATAATTCGCGCGCAATATAAGGCCGGGACTGAGTAGCAACAGAAGGTTCCAGCCACAAGGGGCTTTATTTCAGTGTATCGTGGTAAGTCTGGAGCGGAGAGGTGTCAGTCTACTTGACCGCTCTGGTCATGGCTACGGCCCCTGTCCTGACGATCTCCTGGATACCGATTGGGCGTAGGATGTCGATGATCGCTCTGATCTTGGTCGGGCTACCAGTCACCTCCACGGCGTAACTCTTGGGGCTTACGTCAACGACCTTGCCCCGGAAGATGTCCACCACCCTCAGGACTTCGGCCCGGGTTGATGCCTCGGCCTTAACCCGGATCAAGGCCATCTCCCGCTCGACAAACTCATGCTCGCTCATATCAGTGACCTTGATCACGTCGATGAGCTTATGCAGCTGTTTGGTGATCTGCTCGATGATGGCGTCATCGCCACGGGTTACCAAGGTCAGGCACGAAACCTCGTTTTCCAATGTGGGGGCCACCGATAGGCTTTCGATGTTGAAACCGCGGCCGCTGAACAATCCAGTCACCCGGGAGAGGACTCCGGGCTTATTCTGCAGTAATACCGATAATGTATGTCTCATGTCGTTACCCTAGATCCTGGCCTTACGCCGGATATTTATTTGCGTGCTAACTTGAACTTGAACCGGAAGAGGCGCTGCCAGTATGCCCAGTCTGCCCTCTTCTGACTCCCGACTTCTCGCCTGGATCAGACCAGCAGCATTTCGGTGGTGGCCTTGCCGGCCGGAACCATGGGGTAGACCCCCTCCTCGCGGCTGATGACAAAATCCATGATCACCGTATTGTTGGTGGCCAGGGCCTCCTTGATCACCGGCTCGACTTCGCTCGGTTTGGTTGCCCGCAGGCCAACAGCGCCATATGCCTTGGCCAAGGCGACGAAGTCCGGCGCCACATCCAGCACTGTGGCGGAGTACTGCTTGTTATAGAACAACTCCTGCCACTGGCGCACCATGCCGAGGTAGTTGTTGTTAAGGATGGCGATCTTGACCGGACAACGGTACTGCCGGGCGGTGGCCAGCTCCTGGATGTTCATCTGGATGCTGCCGTCGCCAGCGACGTCAATGACCACCTTATCGGGGGCAGCCATCTGGGCGCCAATGGCGGCAGGGAAGCCGTAGCCCATAACGCCCAACCCGCCGGAGGTCATCCACTGGTTGGGCTTGTTGAACTGGTAGAACTGGGCGGCCCACATCTGGTTCTGGCCGACCTCGGTGCAGATAATGGCGTCGCCATGGGTCAATTCGTGCAACTTTTGAACCACGAACTGGGGTTTGATGATGTCGGTCTCTTCCACATAGCCCAACGGATGGGCGGTTTTCCACTCCTTGATCTGACCCAGCCAAGGCTCGTGCTTTTTGCCAACGGCCTTGAGGTCGACGTCGCTGGCAGCATCAAACCACTTGTTCATGTCGGCCAGGGCCTTCTTGCAGTCGGCGACGATGGGGACGTGCACCTTGACGTTCTTGCTGATCGAGGCAGGGTCGATATCAACGTGGATGATCTTGGCATGAGGCGCAAAGGCGGCGATCTTGCCGGTTACCCGGTCGTCGAAGCGCGCGCCCACCGCGATCAGCATGTCACAGTTGGCCACCGCCATATTGGCGTAATAGGTGCCATGCATGCCCAACATCCCCATGGACAGCGAGTCTGTCCCTGGGAAGCCGCCAAGGCCCATCAGGGTCATGGTGACAGGGATGTTCAGCTTCTTGGCCAGCTCGGTGACCTCGTTGCTGGCCTTGGAGGCAATGATGCCGCCGCCGATGTACAGGACCGGTTTACTGGCCTTGAGGATCTCCCGGCAGGCCTTTTCGATCTGGCCGGGATGGGGCTCGTAGGTGGGACGATACGTCCGCAACTGGATCGGTTGGGGGTCAGGGAAGACCAGTTTGCTGGCCATGACGTCTTTGGGCAGATCGACCAGCACCGGGCCGGGACGACCGCTCCGGGCGATGTGGAAGGCCTCGCGGATGGTGGACACCAGATCCTTGACGTCCTTGACCAGGTAATTATGTTTGGTGCAGGGCCGGGTAATGCCGACGATATCCACTTCCTGGAAGGCGTCGTTGCCGATCAGGGTGGTGGGCACCTGACCGGTGAAGACCACGATGGGAATCGAGTCCAGGTAGGCGGAGGCGATGCCGGTAACGGTGTTGGTGGCCCCTGGGCCGGAGGTCACCAGGGCCACGCCCACATCACCCTTGACCCGGGCATAGGCGTCGGCGGCATGGACGGCGGCCTGCTCATGCCGTACCAGGACATGGGTTATCTCCGGGGTTTTCAACAACTCGTCGTAGATATCAATAACTGCCCCGCCAGGGAAGCCAAAGATACAGTCCACATTCTGTTCCTTCAGGCATTTCATCAAGGCCTGAGCGCCTGTAATCTGCATAAATCTTGTCCCAAATAGCAATAATTAAAAAGTGTTGGGCGCATCGTCAACTAACAATGGCCCGTTTATTTCCCAAACGACACTGATGAGTTTGGTAACTATAGCCGCTATCCAAAAGATGTCAACAATGTTGTACGGACCGGAATTCATTTTCTCCTCTGTGCCACAACGTGGATTCAGGCAGTTCGGGACAGAAGGGAGAGCAACTGGGGGCTTAAGGCGATCAGCGCGCGGCCATGGGCTCAAGAAACGTCACCTTTGACAGGGAACCTCGGTAGATCGGCAAAGACCCCGCCAGCAACCCCTCTCATCAAGAACTCCTGGACCGCCGCCATCCCTTCCCGGCCGAGGTCCAGCGAGTATTCGTTGACATAGAGCCCGATATGACTGCGAATAACATGATCATCCAGCTCCTGGGCATGACTTCTGATATATGCCTGTGCCCGCTCGGGGCGCGCATAGGCATGGCGGAGACTGTCCCGGATGGCCATCTCGATGGCAGCGATGGTTTCACTGCCCAATGAGCGCCGTGCCGCGATGCCGCCCAGCGGGATGGGGTGTCCCGTGGTCTTCTCCCACCATTCGCCGAGGTCGGTGATTAGCCGCAGTCCGTAGTTCGGGTAGGTAAAACGGCTCTCGTGAATAATAACTCCAGCCGCAACGTCTCCAGCCGCCAGGGCCGGCATGATCTGATCAAAACGCATGGCCCTAACCGAACCGCACCCGGGATAGCATAGGCGCAGGAGCATGGCGGCGGTGGTAAAGTGACCGGGCACCGCGATGGTCTGCTGGCTGAGTCCTGCCGGATCGAGCTCCTCCCTGCTGATCAAGAGCGGCCCGCAGCCCCGGCCCAGGGCTGCGCCTGCGGAGAGCAAGGTATAGTGATCGAGGACATGACCCAGGGCGTGGAAGGAGAGCTTGGTGATGTCCAGTCTTCCCTCCATGGCCCACTGATTTAGGCTCTCCACATCGGCAAGGACGGGAGGTTGGAGAGTAAAGCCAGGGGTGGACACCAGGCCAGAGACCAGTCCGTGGAAGATAAAGGTGTCGTTGGGACAGGGGGAAAAGCCGATGGAGAAAGGCTGCGCGCTCATAGGCTCAACCCAGGCAGCAGACTGGCCACGGCCTCGGCGCAACGCTCGATTGCCTCGGGTAGCCGCCAGGCGCTGACGTCTCGGTCTTCAACCATATTGCTGACGGCACGGACCTCAAGACAGGGAATGCTAAAGGCCTGGGCGACCCGGGCCACGGCCGCACCTTCCATGTTTTCACACAAGGCGCCATGGCGGGAGCGCAGTTCATTGCCACGGGCCAGGGTTCCGCTCACCGCCAGCACCGAAACAAAAGGGCCACTCCATACATTAACTCCAGACGCCACAAGGGTAGTCATGGCCGTGGAGAGGAGCGTTGGGTCCAGGACGAACTGAGTCGGCATCCGGATGGTATCGAGGGGGTGAACCCCATCGGCAAGCAGCACCCCGGCCTCGGGCAGGGTCTCCGTCTCCGCCAGACAGATGTCAAGCAGGCCAGGCCCCGCCCCAACAAATGCCCCCGCCACCCCGCAGTTGATGATAGCTCTGATGGTATTGTTACGGGACAGAAAACGGGTGAGACATACTGCCGTTTCCAGGCAGCCTATACCTGCAACCAGAGGCGTCCAACCGGATTGCCCGGCAAGGCGCCTGTCAATGGGGGCCATTTCCAGGTCAGTGGCCGTGACAATCAGCAGCATGGGCGGAGGGAGGAAGGCAATAAAGGCTTGTGCGACAGGACCTGAGAGGCTGCTTCAACAAGCGCAGAGTCCCTTGATGGAGTTGTCCGGATTTAGATTGACAATGGCCGGCCGGAAATCGACCAACTCCTCGTCGGAGTACAGGGCATAGCTGACGATGATGATCAGATCACCCACCAGGCCCTTTCGAGCAGCGGCGCCATTGAGACAGATATGACCGGAACCAGCCTTGCCCTCTATGACGTAAGTATCGAACCGTTCACCGTTATTGATGTTATAGACTTTAATTTTTTCAAAGGGGACGAGCCCCACCGCATCCATCAAGGTCCGGTCAATGGTCAGACTCCCCTCGTAGTTGAGGTTGGCCTCGGTGATGGTGGCCCGGTGGAGTTTTGATTTCAACATGTAGCGCTGCATGGGGCATTCCTTAAGAGATCAGATAACCGTTGTCTATCAGTCGGGTGGCGCCGATCTTGACCGCCATGGCCAAGATCGACCGGAGATCGACCTGAGACTGCGGAACAAGATCAGAATCGTGAACAACGGCAAGGTAATCGATTGCGACCTGCGGATCGGAGGAAATCTGCCCCCGCAGACGATCGAGGAGGGTCTGGGCGTCAGTCTGCCCTTGGGCCACCCACTGCCGGGCGCTGGCCAAAGCCCTGGCAAGACAGAGGGCCGAACGGCGTTCCGCAGAGGTCAGGTAGCGGTTTCTTGAACTCATGGCCAGCCCGTCCGCCTCACGGACAATGGGATGGCCAACGATGTCGATATCCCAATTCAGGTCGCGAACCATAGCCTTGATCACCGCCAGTTGCTGAAGATCCTTCTGGCCAAATACCGCCACCGTGGGCTTGACGGCATGGAAGAGCTTGGCCACCACCGTGGTCACGCCGGTGAAGTGGCCTGGCCGGGAGGCACCGCACAGGCCCGCGCTCACGCCCTGGACGTTGACAGAGGTTGCAAATCCTTCGGGGTAAAAACCGGAGACGTCAGGAGCAAACAAGACAGCGACCTTGAGCGCCGCAACAGTGTCACAGTCCTCGTCGAAGGGACGCGGGTAGCGAGAGAAATCTTCGTTGGGGCCGAACTGGAGAGGATTGACGAAGATCGACACCACCACTTCATCAGCTCGGAGCGCCGCTGCCTTGATCAGAGCGACATGCCCCTCATGCAGACAGCCCATGGTGGGGACCAAGGCAATGGTTGCGCCCGCTCTGATCCGCTCATTGGACCAGGAGGTCATGGCGGACACAGCGTTGATGATGTTCATGGCGGATTTGGTACGACCGGCTTACTGCCCTTTCTTCGGGGTCAAGGTATGGATCTTGTCCTGCGCCCACTCCTTGGTCGGCCCATCCTTGGTCTCCGGCAAACTGACATAGGCCTGGAACTGGGTGCGCGCCTCGTCCGCTTTGCCTTCGCTTTCGGCGATACGGGCAAGCCCCAGAGTCGCCTCCCCGGCAAAACCTTTGATTCCAGCCAATTTCTGATACGCGGCCTTGGCCTTGCCCTGGTCTTGCAGATTCTCATACGCCTGTGCCAGATTATATTGCGCCAAGGGGAAGAGCGGGTTATCGGCGGATAGGGAGCCAAGGGTTGCCTCGTACAAGGAGGCTGCCTCCTGGAATTTTCCCTCCTTGAACGCCAGATGGCCTTGCTCGATGCCCCCCCACAGACCGCTGTAACGGGAGCCGTACTTGTCGGACAGGGCCTTGAGCTGGACGCTACGCTGCTCCCCATCAGCCTTCATCGCCTGGTAGAGCATATCGGCGGAACGATTCCGCTGGGTGGCCGTATACTTGCCATACCCCTCCCAGCCAAGGATGGCCAAAACGGCCACGGCAATGGCGATCTGAATGTTCTTACCGTTGGCCCGGATGAACTGCACAACGGCCGGCGGCAAATTCAACTCTTCCAGGATGGCCCTTTTGTCCTGGGCCATGGTCTCAGCGTGTTTCTTGGTAAACACGGTGTGCTCTGTCATTGGGAGTCCTCTCTCGTTATGCGCCTCTGGAGCGGCAAGGCCTCACCAGAGAGGCTGAATCAACTTGCCGGCTACTGGTTGCCTTGGGCATGAGACATCATGCCCCTGCCGAAAACAGCTGATAAACATACCCTTTTCCCAGATGGGATCACAACAAAAAAATGCTGCCGCCGTAAAATGAGAATGGCGCAATCGATTCTCGCGCCTAAAGTCAATGCCGCATAGAGAAGAACGCCCCTACGGTCATACCCGGGGCAAAATCGTGAAAGGCTGCGGATGCACACATGCGCTGGAGCGGATGCCGTGGGGTGTGGTCAGTAGAGGCGCAACACGTTCGCCTGGGCCAGGAACAGGGCAATGATGGCGGGTCTTCAATCTAAGGCCGCCATCATTGCCCTGACACCGAGATTATACGTCACATCGTGAGACCCACTGTGAAATTTAATGCTAACGAAACCTCCTGGGGGGACAATGAAGGGAATTCGCGCCATGAATGACGACTTTTCGCCATCCATCTTGGGAATGATTTCCGGCGTGCACTTGACAGCAATCAGATGGATGGTCTTGCCCTGAGCGTCAACGATGGCGACGTCTGTTAATCGGCGGCGGCGAAGACAAGAGCCGGGGGCCAAAGGCCAACGGATGCCACAAAGACACACAAAACAATTCGTTGAATAGACATGCTGGTCCATGCAAAAGGAGGGAAGTGACGAATGGCGGGATATACCCACCCTCCGCACACCAGAGGGCCACAAGTAACTTATCGATAGGGAGATGAGTGGGCCGGCGAACAGCAAACGCCTGGCGGACTCAACAGGGAGGGTTCAAATCAGGAGGACAACACTCTCGATGGACAAAAGCTGGGACGGAGCAGAGACAGGAACAGGAGGAAAGAACGTGGTACGAGTCGGGGCGAGGGTGATCGGCGGCACGAGAGAAACCATACTTGGTGCTGGCAGCCGGGTGACATACCGGTGATGGTGGGACGGGACTTCGTTCAGGGGTACATCCAGACAATTCTTTTGGTCCCGTAGCTGCCCGCCCATCATCGAGTTCTCGGCAGCAGCACAAGATCTGTGACTGTCTTCGACATGGACATCTCCATCCGGGATGAAGCAGAGGCTTGCCCCGCTACCCATCCCAGCACAGCAGAGGCTGAAGAGCAACAAGAGAATCAGGTAGTTACGAAACATACGATGGGGCATGGTGAGATACGTAATGACAGCGCCTGGCAGAATGAATGTTACTACAATGTATAACTCATGACAGCGTGCATGTCAATTCAACAGGCTGAAGGCCAAGTCACAGGGTACCATGAGTGGAGAGAGGAAGCGGAGCCCCACCCTCCCCCAGCAACAGGCCCCAGAAACACTCACGACACATCCCCCAGCAGCCCCAATTTGGCGGCGTAATGAACCAGGGCCGCCGTGTTGTGCAGGTCAAGCTTGGTCATGATATTCATGCGGTGGTTGGCCACTGTCTTGACGCTGATGGCGAGCTTATCGGCAATCTCCTTGGTGGGTATCCCCTGGGCCAGAAGACGCAAGACTTCCTGCTCCCTGGGGCTCAAATCGCCATAGGCGGAATCGGCACCGCTGTCCTCTTGCTCGATCACCTCAATGAGCTTGGGAGCAACCTCCTGAGAAAGGGCCGGATCCAGGAAATACTCGCCTTTAATCGCTGCCTGCAGGCAATCGTGAAGGGACTTCGCCACCGAATCCTTGACTACATAGCCAAGGGCCCCTGCTCGCAAGGCCTTGACGATATAGTCGATCTTGGTGTGCATGCTGACGATAACGACCTTAATCTCCGGCAAGAGGGTGGTCAGGGTACGGGTCAACTGAATCCCGCTCTTGTCGGGCAAGGAGAGATCGACGATGGCGAGATCAGGCTTCAGGGACATCACCAACTGCTCTCCTTCCTTGGCGTCCCCTGCCATGGCTGCGACCTCGAAGGCGGCGAACCGGTCGACCATCTGTTTTGTGCTTTCACGAAAGAGCGGGTGATCGTCAATAATTATGATCTTCTTCATGGGCGTCTCCTGTTGTCCAAGGAATTTCTACAAAGAGTCGTGTGCCTTCACCAGGCCTTGAGTTGATTTTAAGCGTGCCCGCCAGCAGCCTTACCCGCTCCTGGATGCCCAACAGCCCGAAGCGTTTTTCATGCAAAGCCTTTTCCCGGACCTGGTCGAGATCAAACCCACGGCCGTTATCTTCGACCTGCAAGACCAGACTGGGGCCGGAGGCCACCAGTGTCACCCGGGCCTCACTGGCAGCGGCGTGATTTTTTATGTTGTTGAGCGCCTCTTGTACCAGACGGTAGATATTGATCGCAATATCGTAGTTGAGCGCCTGGGAGAGTTTTTCCATGCCAGCGGCGGCAAACTCAACAGGGATGGCATTTTTGCTGGAGAAGTCCCGGCAGTATCCGGCAAGGGCGGTCTTGATCCCCATCTGCTCAAGGCTGGATGGCCACAGATTATAGGAAAGCTCCCTGACCGTGCCGATGGAATGTTTCAGGACTTCGGCCCACTCCGCTGCCCTATGTTGCAGCTGCGCCTGGTCGGTGGAAGGATCGGCAAACAGGGTTTCGCTCATCACCTTGAGCGCCGACAGTTCTTGAGCGACGTTGTCGTGCAGGTCGAGAGAGATCCTCTTTCTTTCGATCTCTTGGACCTTGAGCAGCTCTTGCGTCAGGAGGTGGACCTGGGCCTCGGCCTTGCTCTGCTCCTCTTCCGCTTTTATCCGGTCGCCGACCTCTTTTTTCAGGTAGGCGATAGCCTGAGAGAGTTCTTGGGTGCGCGAGAGGATCTTGCGATCCAACTCGGTGCAGGAATCCGACAACTTTCCCGCCATGGCCTTGAACTCGCCGGCCAACTCTTCAAATTCGTCCCCTGTGGTGACGGAGAGATCGTGATCCAAGGACCCGTTTCCGATTTGCCTGACCCCTTCGCGAAGCACGGAAATCGGCACGAGCACAGTGCGAGCCAGATAGATAATCATGGAAAGGGCAATGACGACGCCAAAGATGGTGGAACTCCAAAAAATGGCCCTGATATGGCGATACTTGCCGGCAATGACCTGCTCGGCCTTAGCCAACTCTTGCAGATGAAGGGCAAGCTGCGCGTCAAGAATTGTACTGAGGGAAAGTTGTTCCTGGCGAATACTGGCGTGGACGGTCTCCATGTCGTCGGTGTCTCTCCAGCCGTTTTCGGTCAATTTCAATAGGTAGCGGGCATGACCGATAATCCTGATGGCCCGGTCTCGTAAGTCATAGGCCTTCTTCTGGGCAGAGCCGGCGCTGTGCTCCTCATTGCCCATGTGTTGTTTCACCAAGGCGCGCAGCCGGTTGATCTCCCCCTCGGTCTTGGCTAAATCGACGTTTTTGGCCATGATTTCCGAGTCCAAGGCGATGAGAACCTTTTTGTACTCCAGAATGATCAGGGCGTTCGGCGTAATGCTGTTCTGCAGGTCCGAGACAAGCTGATTGATCGAGAAAAACACCCTGATGCCTGTTGCGCCGAAAAAGGCAACGAGGATGAGCAGCGGCGAAAATCCAAGAATGAATTTATTTCTGAGCTTCACTATCGCAGTCTATCTGTCTGTGATGATTTCGAGGAGGACCTGACCGCAAGGGAGCTCCGTAGTATCGCGGGGCAATGGATAAGGCCAGGGGCTCAAAGAAAGGACTGAACAAATGACGACAGCGGAGACTTTGGAGGCAAGAGGGCTGTCATTAGTAGAACATACAGCCATACCAATACTCCAGAAACGGTATTCTGCCAAGAAAAAGAGGGTGATCACAGACAGGCCACACATGGCCAAAAGCACCGGGGCGGCATGCATGGGGACACAAGACTCGGAAGAGTGGCGCTGAGGCAATACACCAGTGCGATTCGACTTGCAAAAACACGGAGGATGCGCCACTATCGCCCCAAGGCCAAAAACACCGTCTAGCCCGACACACCGGCATATTCCGGCGTTTTCCACTCCTGCGGGGAGGTTAGAGCAAGACATATCACTCTCGGCAGGTCCGGATCTCCACGGGGAAAAATCGCCATTACCCAGACAAACAGAATGATCCGCACAGGGACGAACCTTCTACGCGTAAGTGATCAAACATCGTTATGACAACGTCATCCTCCTCCAAGATTCAGACCGTCACTGAACTCACCCGTTCGCTCAAAGGAATCCTGGAGACAGGGTTTTCCTTTGTGGCCGTGTGCGGTGAAGTCTCAAACCTGAAGCAGCCATACTCCGGGCATCTCTATTTCACCCTCAAGGATCATGATGCCCAACTTAGGGCGGTGATGTTCAAGCTCCAGCGGCGATATCTGGCCAGCCCATTTGCCGATGGTGAGCAGGTTATCTGCCGGGGGCGGCTCTCTGTGTATGAGCCCAGAGGCGAATACCAGATGATCGTGGACTCGGTAGAGGCTGCGGGGTTTGGCGACAAGCTTGCCGCCTTCGCCAAACTGAAGGAAAAGCTCTATCGCGAAGGGCTGTTTGCCGAAGAGCACAAGCGAAGACTCCCCTTGCTCCCGCAAGGGGTTGCCTTAATCACTTCGCCCCAGGGGGCTGCGATTCACGACTTCTTGACCGTTGCGGCCCGGCGGTTCCCGTCAGTGCCCATCGAGGTCTTTCCGGTCTCGGTGCAAGGGAGTGGCGCTGCCGTGGAAATCGCTGCTGCAATCTCGGCAGCCTGCCAGCGGCGCAAGGCAGACGTTATTGTGGTGTGCCGCGGTGGCGGCTCCGTTGAAGACCTCTGGCCATTCAATGACGAGGCGTTGGCCCGCGCGGTGTGGCGGGCGGATCTCCCTGTTGTCTCTGCCATTGGTCACGAAATCGATGTCACCATTCTCGACTACGTGGCAGATTGCAGAGCGCCGACTCCATCCGCTGCAGCAGAAATGGTCCTGCCGGAGCGGGAACAACTGCGGAGAGAGGTCCGACAGCATACCGTGCGCCAGCAGTCGGTGCTGAACGGGAAGCTTATCCAACTCCGGCACCGGCTCTCCTTGCAAACCAGGCTGCTGAGCAACCCTGCCCGGATTGTGGCCTCGTTTCAGTTGCGGATTGACTTCCTGGCAACTCGACTTCTGCATAGCATTAATGGGCGGATACAAGCAGGGGGGCAGAAGCTTGGACACCTGCGGACTCTGGTAAGCCGCCATAACCCACAGGTTCTCTTGGCTCGGCACCAAACGGCACTGGCAGGTATGCGGCAAAGGCTTGTCAACCAGAGACAGCGGCTTGTAGAGCGAAGACGGGCGCGGCTAACACAATGCACTGCCGTCCTCAGGTCTGTCAGCCCTCAGGCGGTACTGGATCGCGGCTATGCCATCGTGCAACACATCCCAGGAGGGGAAATCGTTAAATCAGCGGATGGAGCTCACCCTGATGATCAGTTGTCGTTGAGACTGAGCGATGGAGTATTGATGTGCCGGGTGGAGGGAGACGCATTACCATGATCGCAGCAACTGCCGCCCTCATGGAGGATCGCCTCCGCAGTGTAGCCTCTGCGAGGACAGGAGTGAACCTAAGCGATGCCTAGGGTGTGATTCTTGATAAAAAAGTCAATCTGTTCTTTCTGCGCCGGGCTCAAGTTGGCAAAACTCAGCCCAACCTTTCTGATGATAATAGTGCTCAAGGCCGAATTTTCAGGCCTGTCTTGCCAAGCCATGGCAACGGGCACTTCTTCCAGATAAAAACCTGCATCATTAGCCAGAATGTCCATCACCCCTTCCCGCGGGAGCTGGCCATTGTTGTCAATGTATTTCAGCTCGCACCCCCCAGCGCTGATATCGATAATTTGTCCTATGATATTCGGGGTAATGGCCAGTGTCTTTTCGGGCGCCTTAAAACGCTGGTATCGTCTTCGTTCCGTCAGATTGGGCTTGGCGATGGACTGCGTCTCGATAGGAGTCATAGGATATGTATTCATTGTGCTCGGCACGTTGGCGTGCTGTCGGCGTTCAATAGGGAGGGGGTGTCTTTGTCAACTCTCATACAAAAGCAAGATACATACCTTATTGATTGAAAAAATTAATTACCAAGCAAAACGAAATTGTTACGCGCCTTTTACTGCTCACCAAAGACTGCGGCAAGAGGGACTTTTTTCCGGAAATCTGTCATTCTGTCCGGAAAAATGACAGAGTCGTAGATCGCCATAAAAAAGGGGTTACAGCACAACGCCATAACCCCTTGAAGATGTATTTGGTCGGGATGAGAGGATTCGAACCTCCGGCCCCTTACTCCCGAAGCAAGTGCTCTACCAGACTGAGCCACATCCCGACACCAAAGCAACTTTTATCCCGCCAGCGGACCTTTGCGGACGAGTCACGCCAAAATACCCTCTCTCTCGAAAAGGTCAAGAAAAACTTTCTTTGCCCCTAGTGAACATAGGGATTTTCGCACAGTGACGAAGTCGTTGCTGTTGACAAGCCGGGCCATATCGCCGGCAACCAACTCAACAATGAAGGCCGCCTCCGTGATGCGCACCCGGCAACCGAAATAGCCTAGCTGCTGGAGTGTCCGCTCCGCCCGCTCCACGATTGATAGCCTCTCGACAGTGATCGGGATGCCGGTCTGAATTCTAGTGGCCAGACAGGAGGCCGATGGCCTGTTCCAGGTTCGCAGACCAAGGGCCCGGCTCAGGATCCGTATGTCGCGCTTGGTCATGCCTGCGTCAGCCAGGGGGCTTTGTACGCCAAGCTCGACTACTGCCCGCATCCCCGGACGATCCATGCCCAGATCATCGAGGTTGGTCCCATCGACGAGCAAGGGGATTTCTTGCTGCCTGGCCCCTTCAAGAAAAGCGGAAAAAATATTCTTTTTACAATGGTAACAACGCATTACACCATTTTCCACAAACCCTGGGACAGAGAGAGGCAAAAAATTGACACGCTCAACCCTCGCGCCGATGGCCGTAGCAGTTTCCAGCGCCTGCTGTCTCTCTTCAACCGACTGAACGCACGAGTCGGCAAACAGGGCCAAGGTGTTGCCATCACCCAGGGTGCCGTGGGCGATTTTGAGCAGCAGCGAGCTATCGACTCCGCCAGAAAAGGCAATGGCGATGCGTCGGCAGCCGCGCAACCACGCCTGCAACCAGTGATATTTTCGTTCGAGTTCTGGAGGAATCCTCATTGGACGGCAGCAAGAAAAAGCATGTGGCTCATAGGCCGATGGCGTTGGCAAAACCATAGGGCGCAGCCACTTGAAACAACGGCCAATCCCCTCGGATCCCGTTCGGTCACCTTGCGCCCAGTGCCAGTTCATCTCTTGTAATGCTAATCCATTATCACGGAGGTGTCCATTGCAAAAGGCCAGTCCTGACAAACCACCTCGCCTTCAACCTGCCGCCAGAGCCCACAGTGAATCCCAGACACTGGCACAAAAAGGGGTAGTGCTTTCCAGCGCAAGTGTTAAATAGTTTCTTGGGAATAGATCCATCATCTCACGATAAGTAGCGCCAAGGTCCGGACGAGAACCGCCGGAAACAGGTCAGCTGTTGATTGCCTCTGGAGGAATATCATGAAAAAGATACTCGGTTCTACTCTGACCGCCATGGCTGTTATAGCCGGGACCGGCTGGGCAGGCAGCCTTGACTCCCCTGCCACTCCTGCCGATGCCACAAGCGCCATGCCAACGATCAACGGACTCTATGACCGTTTGACCACCGGCGCGCCGGGCACTGCGAGGACCGGCGCCTTCAGCGAGCCAAGTGCCGGGCCTGCCCCCAGCGGCCACACCATGACCGACCTGCTGAACGCGGCGCCAATGGTCGATAGCACCAATGGCGCATCAGCGAGCGATGTCAAGGCCGGTAAAACTTACTGGAGTCTGCGTACCGATAGCCGATGGGGGCTGCAGGCAGGCACCCGGACTCCAGCGTCGGCCCAGCAAAGCGGCCAGACCAGCTGCTACGATGCCGCAGGCGCGGTGGTCACGTGCGCCGGAACAGGCCAGGACGGTGCGTTAAGGCCTGGGGTGGCCTGGCCTACGCCGCGCTACACCGATAACAACAACGGCACGGTGACCGACAAACTCACAGGTTTAGTCTGGCTGAAGAATGCCAACTGCACAGAAACCGTGGGCGGCATCACCAAGGCCTCGGGAACTTTATGGTGGGCCGACGCCCTGACCTGGAGCAACAACTTGGCCAGTGGCAAATGCGGACTCAGCGACGGCTCAAAGGTGGGCGATTGGCGGGTGCCGAGCCTGTTCGAGCTCAAGACGCTCGTTGACCTGCAATACGCCAACCCGGCCTTGGCCAACACGGCAGGCACGGGGCAATGGACCAGCGGCAATCCCTTCCTGGCCGTGCAGTCACTCTCCCATTATTGGTCATCTTCCACCTACGTTGCCACGCCAAATAATGGTTGGGGCGTAGAGTTCGGCAGCGGCGCCTCAACGCCTCACTACAAGGCTTCTTACCCCAATAACGGCCCTGGGTATGTCTGGCCTGTTAGAGGGGGGCAGTAAGCAAGGCCAGGAATGCCAACGGAGGGTTTCAAATGAACAGGATCGCAGCCATGATCATGCGCCTTGCCTGCTGTGCTTTGCTGGGAGGGGTTGTCTCCTGCGCCACTCAGGCCTGGGCCGCAGCCGGCGACATCAACGCCGCCGACAAATACGCCTGGAGCGAGAACAGTGGCTGGATCAACTGCAAACCCACCCACGGCGGAGTAGTCGTCAAGGCGGAGTACCTCAGCGGCTATGCCTGGAGTGAGGGTATTGGCTGGATCAAGCTCGGAGCCACTGGCAGCGGGCCTTATGCCAACACTACCGCCAGCAACTGGGGAGTGAACAGGGATGCCTCCGGAAACCTCTCCGGTTATGCCTGGAGTGAAGTCGCCGGCTGGATCAACTTTCAGCACAGCCACGGCCAGGTGAGCATCGATCTGGCCAGCGGCGACTTCTCCGGTTTTGCCTGGGGTGAAAACATCGGCTACATCCATCTCAAGAACGCCAGCCCGGCTTACAAAGTTCAGGCCGACCTTGCGATCAACGGCCCTGGCTCGTTAACGGCGCCGCCAAGCAGCGCCAACGGCAGTTTCACAATCAACTGGACCACCTCTCCCGATCCCGGCATCACCTACGTGGTGGAAGAGGATGACAACAGCGCCTTCACCAGCCCCCAGACAGTGTACAGCGGCACTGGCCTCAGCGTCGACATCACCAAAGGCGAGACAGACACCGGCACTACGTTCTATTACCGGGTTAAGGCAACCAAGGCAGGCTCCCCCGACAGCCCCTGGACTGTGGCAGGCAATGGTTGCCTGGTGCAGTATGCCCTCACCGCCCCCGCCTCGCTGTCCGTGCCAACCAACAGCGCCGATGGCGCATACACAGTCGCTTGGGACGCCGTGGCCGGCGGCGGAACAACCTATGTCGTTGAAGAGTCGACCACCAGTACCTTTGACACCAACCTCCAGCAGATCTATAGCGGCCCCGGCCTGAGCGCCCCTATCACCAAGAGCGAGGCCGACAATGGCCAAATCTTCTACTACCGGGTCAAGGCGACCAGGGACCGATACGGCGACAGCCCCTGGCGGAGCGGTGCCATGGGTTGTCTCGTCAAGTTCACGGTTGGAGCGCCCGGGGCCCTGATCGTGCCGGCCAGCAGCGAAGGCGGCACATCCCATGTCCTCACTTGGAGCGCCTCGGCCACCGCCGGGGCAGGGTACGTCGTCGAGGAGGCAACAGACAGCCTGTTCACCCAGGCTAACCGGACCATCTATAGCGGCTTCGAGCTGAGCATCCCCATTGGCGGACAGATGGGCACCACCTATTACTATCGGGTCAAGGCCATCAAGACGGGGTACACCGACAGCCCGTGGGTGATGGGGGGCAATGGGTACACCGTCCTGGTCAATGACCTTGATCGCGACGGGGTGATCGACAGCCTGGACAACTGCCCCCGGGTGGCTAACCCCGACCAGAGCGACGTCGACCAGGACGCCATCGGCGATGCCTGCGACCGGACCCCTAACCAGGCCGACTACAGCTCTGTGCTTGACGCCCCCCACAACCAAGCCAGGGGGATTGCCTGCAGCGATTGCCACTCCTATGCCCTGTGGTGGCAGTACTCACCGACCCCCAATTCACCGGAGTACGGAGCGATCACCAGTGCTGTCTGCGCCACCTGCCACGCCACCCTTTCCCACTCCAGCGTTGCCATGGGGGACTCACATCGCAGCGATCTGGGCCCCTGGGCCGTCAACTGCCTTGACTGCCACGGCGTTCACCGCCAAGGGCAGCTGGACTGGCGCGGCGCCAACGCTGCCGAGCTCTATCTGGTTCGCGGCACCATCGCCGGCAACTTTACGACCCATGGCGGCCAGACCACCTTTGACTACACGGGAGTTTCCGCGGCTCCGGAGTGGAGTGATCCCGCGACGTGGGCCCAGAAAAACGACACCCTGCCAGCACGAGGCCTGATCCTGGTCGCAGAGCCATCGACGGCCCAAGGCACCTTCGAGGTTGTCGCTGCCACCACCGCAAGCATCACCATCAAGGGCGGCATCGATCCCGGCCTGGCTGGCAAGCCGTTCGGCCTGGTGTACGGCCAACTCATCAGGTCAAGCCTTGACGTGCCGACTCTGGGCCTCAGGGCTGTCAAGTTTTTCAATCCGAAGAATCCGGTTGGGGGCTACACCGACAGCAACTCGCCCGCCACCGGCATCTGTCAGGCCTGCCACATCAGCACCCGATACTGGACCAACGACGGCGCAGGAAATGGGCACCATGCCGGCCGCAACTGCACCGACTGCCACCGGACAGCACAGGGTTTCAGGCTGCTGAGGGCCATCGCTCCGGAGTCGATATCCGTCCCCCCTATCACGACTGGCGGCCATTTCATGGTCAACTGGACCACCTCCGCCACCGTCGGGGCTGACTATGTCCTGGAAGAGGCCGCCGACAGCGCCTTCACCATCAGTGTGACCGAGATCTACCGGGGCCCCGACACCAGCGCCGTCATCACCAAGGCTGAGTCAACCACCGGGACCACCTTCTATTATCGCGTCCGCACCATCAAGACCAATTATGTCGACAGCCCATGGACAGAGGCTGGCAACGGCTGCCTGGTCCGATTCCCAGCCCTTGCCCCCACCGCGCTGACCGTGCCCGCCAGCGATGCCGATGGTGCCTACACCGTCCAGTGGACGGCCTCAGCCACTCCCGGCGTGACCTATGTCTTGGAGGAGGCCACAGACAGCGGCTTCACCACCGGAGTGACGGTGGCCTACACTGGGGCCAACCCAAGGGCGGAGATCTCAAAGCCAGAGACCGCCAACGGGACCACGTTCTATTACCGGGTCAAGGCCGTGAAGTCTCACTATAGCGACAGCCCGTGGCTGAACAGCGCCGGTGGCTGCCTGATGAAATTCTACGCTGGCACACCGGCAAGCCTTACCGTGGCGGAAAGCAGCGCCGACGGCCATTACCTGCTGCAGTGGTCGGCATCTCCCACCGCTGACGCAAACTATGTCCTGGAGGAGGCAACAGACAGCAATTTCAGCGCAGGACTCCAGCAGATCTACACAGGCCCTGAGCTGAGTTTCTCGGTGAGCAAGTCGGAAGTCAACACAGGAACCACCTATTTCTACCGGATCAAGGCCGTGAAGGCCAACTACATCGACAGCCTTTGGCGCGGTGGTGCCAACGGCTGCCTGGTAGCCTTCCCGGTTGGCGCGCCGGCTGCGCTCACCGTGCCAGCAGGTGACGACGACGGCACCTATCTGCTCCAGTGGACCGCCTCACCCACTGCCGGAGTACGCTACGTCGTGGAGGAGTCAGAGGATAGCGGCTTCGCCAACAGCGTGGCCGAGGTCTATAACGGCCCGGACAGCAGCGTAGCAATCCACAAACCGGAGACTGCGACCAACACGACCTTCCACTACCGCGTGAAGGCTATCAAGGCCAAATACCGCGACAGCGCCTGGACCACCGCCAGCAACGGATGCCTGGTGCTGTTCCCTGTCATGGCCCCGGCAGCGGTCACCGTGGCAGACCGCACCTCCGACGGCACGTACACGGTGTCATGGACCGCCTCAGCGAGCCCAGGGGTCAATTACGTCTTGGAAGAGGCTACGGATAGCGCTTTCAGCCACACGGTGAGCGAGGTTTACCGAGGGCCGGACTTAAATCGCGCAATCAGCAAACCAGTCACCGATACCGGCACGACCTTCTACTACCGGGTCAAGGCCGTCAAGCTGAACTACGGTGACAGCCCGTGGGCTGCCGCTGCCAACGGCTGCCTGGTGGAGTTCCAAGCGCTCTCACCCGCGACAATCACCGTGCCGGAGAATGATGCGGATGGCGCCTACACGGTGACATGGTCAGCCTCTGGCACCGCCGGAGTTAGCTACATCCTACAAGAGGCTACCAACTCGACCTTTACCTCCGGGGTCAGACAGGCCTATAGCGGCCAAGAGACAAACGCCGCCATCAGCGGACGCACACCTGGTGCGGCCGGCACGACTTACTACTACCGGGTGAAGGCAGCCCTGGCCCATTACGCCGACAGTCCCTGGACCACCAGCAACAACGGCTGCCTGGTCTATGTCACCGATGCCGATGGCGACGGGATCCTCGACACGGCGGACAACTGCCCGGCCGTGGCAAATCCCGGCCAAACCGACAGCGATCACGACGCCACTGGCGACGCCTGCGACACCACGCCTACCCTGGCCACCTATGGCTCAGTCATCGATGCCCCCCACAATGAGACCCGGGGCGTCTCCTGCAGCGACTGTCACTCCTACTCCCTCTGGTGGCAACACTCCCCGGCCGCCGTCAGCCCCTCGCCGGCCTATGCCAGCATCACCAATGCGGTATGCGCCAAATGCCATCACCATGTCACCCACACCAACGGCGACGTTACAGGAGGATTTGCGGTAAGCTGCGTCGATTGTCACAATGCCCACGAACAGGCCCAGGTTGATTGGCGAACAAGTGTTGCTCCTGACGACCTCTATTTGAAGCGCGGAACGATTACTGGCAACTTCTCCGTCAATGGCGGACAAAGCACCTTCTCCTACACCCTGGTTGAGGGCAACACCCTGGTCAACCCCGAGTGGAATGACGTGGCTACGTGGCGCAGCAAGAACAACAGCGTACCGCCGCAGGGACTCATTCTGGTTGTGGATACCGCGAACGCCACCAACACCTATGAGGTTGTCGGCGCCACCGCCACAACCATCACCGTCAAAGGTGGGATAGATCCGGCAACAGCAGGCAAATCCTTCGGCCTGGTGTACGGCCAGATGATCAAAAAGCGCCTCGCTACATCAACCGGGATGCGGGACGTGAAGTTCTTCAACCCTAAGCAGCCTGGTGGCGGATACACGGACAGCAACCTTCCGGTCACCGGCATCTGTCAAATCTGCCACACCAGCACCCTGCACTGGACCAACGATGGCGGCAATACCGACCATCACAACGGAGTTCCCTGCACCAATTGCCACACCATGACCCAAGGTTTCAAGCCATAAGGGAACGCCCCCCAAGACGGGAGATGAAAAAAGCCGACGGCCAAGGGAACTACCCCCTGATCATCGGCTTTCCTGATTAGCGCTAATCTTCCGCAGCGCAGTTAGTAGGACGCTATATGTCCCAGTGCCTATGGTAATCTTCATGACAACAACCAAGGAGGTCGTCA